>Ga0255366_10208_pt1 | contig 11913 bp, 9 predicted proteins | sample ANMaggSeSYBR01C4_FD_182086 | JGI IMG/M metagenome (GOLD analysis project Ga0255366, IMG submission 182086) | Sediment cell enrichment communities from methane seep in Santa Monica Basin, California, United Staets - ANME aggregate JGI... | ecosystem: Environmental > Aquatic > Marine > Cold seeps >... | reverse complement strand
TAAAGGGAGCAAGAGTTATTATAACCGATACAGTTGAGAAGAGATTAAAATTAGCCATGAAGTTGGGGGCTTATAAAGCAATAAATGTCGCTAAAGTACAGAATCCTGTTGAAGAAGTGAAAAAATTTACTGAAGATAATAGAGGGGCAGATGTAGCCATTGAAGCAGTCGGGTTACCAGAGGTTTGGGAACAGACTATATTGATGGTAAGAAAGGGAGGAACGGTAAATCTCTTTGGGGGATGTAAAAGAGGAACGAAAGTTTCTATTGATACCAGTTTAATTCATTATTCTCAAATAAACATAAAGGGAGTTTTTCATCATACACCCGGACATGTCAAAAGAGCTTTAAATTTAATTTGTAATAAGGCGATCGACATCGATTCGATGATTACTGACGAGTTTCCTCTTAGCGAAGTATCTACTGTAATAGAGATGATGTTGGCTCATAAAGGCATTAAAATAGCGGTGATTCCCTAAAGAGGTATATTGTATGTCGTATATCGTATTTCGTTAATTAGTTACGTGGTTAGCTAGTTAAGAGAACAGAGGGAAAAAGCCAAATTCGCATTGAGTATCGAGTAAGATGAAAATAAAAAGATGTAGGGGCGTATTGCATACGCCCGAATTGCTAACGAATAACATAGAGCGTAGAGCGTATAGCGGATAGTGAAGAAAGGAACAAAGATAAAGTCGTGTCGTAAGGTACAAGTAGGGGCAGACCTTGTGTCTGTCCGTAATGAGCTAACCATCTAACTAATAAAAGATAATCAAGATTAGTGATCTTGTAAATGGAGTAAAAAGAAGAGATGAAGGCTTTAGTTAAATACGGAAAAGGTGAAAATGACATAGAATTAAGAGAAATTCCCGAACCTATTCCTAAACCGAATGAAGTAAAAGTTAAAGTGGAGGCTACGGGAATCTGCGGAACTGATCTTTATGGTTATTCAGCCTTAAAACCTCCGGTAGTATTAGGACACGAAACTGCCGGAGTTGTGGTAGAAGTAGGCGAAGAAGTAAAAAATATAAAAGTAGGAGATAGGGTTACCACTGAAACTACTGCCTATATCTGTGGTCAATGTAAATTTTGCCAGGGAAAAGATTATAATTTATGTGTTCATCGTAAAGGGTTAGGATCCGCTGTTAACGGTGCTTTTGCTGAATATTTTGCGATAAGAAAAGAAAGCATCCACCAAATTCCTCCTCATATTGATTTTAATTCTGCTTCTCTTTTCGAACCTTTATCTTGCGCTATCCATGCAGTAATAGAACAAGCTAATTTGTTATCTCATGAAACAGTTTTGGTATTAGGACCGGGACCACTTGGGTTATTAACTGCTCAAATTGCTAAATCTTTAGGAGCAAGAGTAGTTATCTGTGGAATCGAAGGCGATGAAAAGAGATTATCTACAGCAAAAAAAATTGGAATTAATCGAATTTTTAATATAAAAAAGAAGGATGTTAAAAGCTATTTGTCGAAATTAACAGTAGGGTATGGTGTTGATGTGGTTTTCGAATGTTCCGGTTCTGTTGAAGCAGTGGAATATGGATTAAATCTTATAAGGAAAGGAGGTAGATATATTCAGGAAGGAATTATCCACCAACCGATTCAACTTAGATTTGATCAGATCTTATTTGACAAAGAGCTGAGTATTATTGGTTCTCGTACTCAGAAACCTTCTTCCTGGACTAAGGCAATAAATCTGGTAAACGAGGGGAAGGTAAATTTAAAAGAATTAGTTAGTGATGTACTTCCCTTGAGTAACTGGAAAGAAGGTTTCAATCGAGCAAAGAAAAAAAATTCTATTAAAATAGTTCTTCAGCCGGATAAGTAATATTGGAAAAAAATTCAGGTAAAATTTCAATAACCTGATAGGGTGTGGGGTTATTACTTACCATCGCTTTTTTATTTAGGCGTTAATGAAAAGTAATAAAGCGAAAAACGAAAAGCGCAAAACTTAAACCCATAGCTTAAAATTTAAGCATGTTGTTTTATATATTGATTTTCATCTTTCCTATCTCGCATGTTATATAGTAAAAATGAAAAGGTAAAGAAGTAAAAACAGAACTTAAAATTTAATATTGAGAGAAAAAGTTTTGAGTTTTGAATTATGGTTTTTCGCTTTTAGCTTTAACTTTTTAGTTTAATCAACTGGTCTGATTTGTAACTTGTAACTCGAAACTCGCAATTTGAAACCTATTTAACCGATTAACCAGATAGCTAAGTAACTAAGTAACGAAATAATCAGAAAGGGGAAGAAAAAAAATGATAGAATACAATCTTGAAAAAGATTTAAAAGGAATAGCTCAAACAACGGTGAACGAAGAAAATTCAGCAGAGAAATTTGCCAAACCTATGCCACCTGCCTTTGCCACTCCCATGTTAGTTTCTTTAATGGATTTAGCTGCCATAAATGCAGTGAAAAATAATCTTCCGGAAGGTTATATTTCAGTAGCTAGCAAAATATCGATTACTCATTTAGCTGCTTCTCCTCTAGGTATGACGATCACTGCCGATGCGACTTTAATTGATATTTTTCAAAATCGATTAATCTTTCAGGTAAATGCTTTTGATGAGGTGGAGAAGATAGGAGAAGGAACTGTAGAAAGATATATTATAGATTTGAACAAATTTACTAAAAAGATATTAGAAAGAAAGAAACCACGAGAGGTTGATTTTTAATTGATTAAAAAAGCTTTATTAATAGTTGATATGCTCAATGATTTTATCAGAGAAAATGGAAAATTATATATAGGAGATAGTGGAGGAAAAATTATTTCACCTATTCAAAAGGAATTAGAGAAATTCAGGAAAGAAAAAAACCCTGTATTTTATATCTGTGATTATCATCGACCGAATGATAAAGAATTTAATCTTTTTCCTCCACACTGCCTTTCCGGAACGGAGGGAGCAAATATAATCGAAGAATTAATACCATCAAAAGATGATTTTATAATTCACAAAAGAAGATACAGCGGATTTTTTCAGACCGATTTAGATATTTCTTTAAGAGAAGAAGGAATTACAGAATTAGAGTTGGTGGGAGTATGTACTAATATCTGTGTTTTATACACCGCTGTTAGTGCCAGAATGTTAGATTATAAAGTTGCAGTTTTAAAAGACGCTGTGGCTTCTTTCGATCAAGAGGCTCATAATTTTGCTTTAAGACAGATGAAGGATGTTTTAGGTGTTGAAATCAGATAGTAAATTCTTTTTATAATTTCTGTACCACCCGTAGTTTACACTCACGAAAGTCGGTGTGAGCGTAAGCCTTACTTATTGGATGCTCACTTAATAGGAGTAAAGCACAGCGGGAATCAAATGGCTTAGTAGATATGGATTGGAGTTAGAAGTAGTGGTAAAAGAAAAATTAAAAGTAGGATTAGCCTTAGGAGGGGGTGGAGCCCGAGGTCTCGCCCATATAGGAGTATTAAAAGTTTTGGAAAAGGAAAATATTCCTATTGATTTAATTACCGGTACCTCAATGGGAGCCATCATAGGAGCAGTATATGCCCTAAAAAAAGATATTTCTGCTATAGAAAAAATTACCGAGAAATATTCTAAAATTAGTGAATTTAATATAGACTTATCTTTTAGCGAAAAAGAAAGAAAAGATAAACCCTTCTTTTTAAAAAGAATGTCTGATTTCTTAAAAAAAGGATATATTCTCAACCTTGAACTTAGGAAGAAATATATAAATGATGGTGAAGGGCTAAGAAAGGTTATTGAGGAATTAGTGAATAATAAAACCTTCGAGGACACTCAGATTCCCTTTGCTGTAGTGGCTGCAGATTTAGTAAAAGGAGAAAAAGTAATTATAAGGAGAGGAAAGTTGTTTGACGCGCTTTTGGCGAGCGCTTCAATTCCGGGAATGTTTCCCCCGGTAATATTAGAAAAGAAAATCTTAGTTGACGGAGGGATAGTTGATATAGTTCCAATAGAAGCAGCTCAGTCGTTAGGGGCAAATTTTGTTATCGGAGTAAATGTGAGTCAAACTATTAAAAAGAGGGTTGAATTTAATAATGCTGTAGATATTTTTTTCCGCTCTGATTCAATTACCTCTGCTGAATTAAGAAAATTACAGTTATCTTTTGCTGATGTAGTAATTACCCCTAAAGTGGGACGTTTTCATTGGTCTGATTTTTCTAAACCTGAACAATGTGTCCGAGAAGGTGAAATAGCTGCTCAAAATGCTATTTTAGAATTAAAGAAAAAAATGAAGAGGGTAAAGTTAAACTGGTGGAAAAGATTATTTTACTGAAGTTTCTTTATTTTTCTTTTCTTTGATCTTGGAGTCAGGCTTTTTGGAAATTTCTTTCTTTTCTTGCCCTTTTATTGAGGAACTGGCTAATCTTTTCTTTTCCGATTTATAACTACTATTTCGATTATCTGTACTGTAATATCCACTGCCTTTTAATATGAAGTTCCCATTTTTGCTTATTAATCTGTAGACTTCTCCATCACAGTTTTTACATTTTTCAAGGGGATCTGCTGTAATGGATTGGAATTTTTCAAAAGTATTCCCACATTTTTTACATTTGTATTCATATGTTGGCATAATTAAGCTCCTCTTTTAAACTTCTAACTGTATATTTTAAACAAATTTACATTTTTGTCAAGATTTTTCTTCCGCTTGTTCTGTATTCTCACGAAAACAGGCAACAGGGATCTATTTCCTTTATGGTATCATAACTAAATAATCTTTTACTTTTTTTGGCCGACAGGAAAAAAAGAAATAAGATGGGGGACAGAAAAATTATTAAAAAAATTTTAATATTTTTTAAAAAACCCTTGACAAAAGAATATTTTAGTGTATTATGTATATAGTACACTAATACATTTAAAGGTATCTTTACTTAAAGAATTTAATATAAAGGTAGGAATATAATCTAATAAAATAAATTAAAAAGGAGAAATGATTATGTGTAGTAAATTTAAAGTTATTGGCCTAATTGTAACTGTATTCTTATTGCTTGTTTTTTTATTTAATTTTGCCTATGGAAATCCTTTATTAGAGGTAATTCCAGAAAAGGTTATCGGAGTTTTGGAACTAAAAGATACAGAATTAATAGAAAGTTTATCTGAATTAGATTTAGCAGGTTTTTCACCTGGAGGGAAAGGAAGCAGCGAATTACAAGATTACAGAATGACCAGAGAAGAGATAAAAGAGGAATTGGGATTTGACGTCTTGGACCCGTTATTTTTAGAGAACATATTCTCCGGTGGTGCAATTCTCTCTTGTTTGGGTGTTTCTGTAGGAGGAGTCCCTGAAGTGTTACTTGCTTTATCTCCTTCTGATAGTCATGCTTTTACTAAATTTGTGGGAGCTATTGAGGTAAAAAAGGATTTAGAAGAAGAAGTATCAAGTTATAAAGGTATTGATATAATAAGTATAATTCTTCCTAAAGAGGCAGATTTAGAACCCCTAAAGTCCATTTCTTACGCTTTTTTAGGGGGTACCTTGGTTATTGGAGGAAATTTATCACCGGTTAAAAAAGCTATAGAAGTATTTCAGGGAGAGAGTAATTCCCTTCTTGAAAATTTAGAATACAAAGAACAAAAAGTGAAAACCAGCAAGAAAGTAGAACCTTCAAGTTTTTTCTTCTGTTTATTTGGCCAAAAACTCCATCAAGTACTAGATGAATTAGTCGAAGTAGTTGAGGAAGAAGAATTAATTAAAACTTTAAAGGATTCTCGGGATTCTTTAGAGGATATGGGTACTATAAGTGGAGTAGGCGGTTATCAGGAAAAACAGTTTAAAACCTATATGATTGCTCAAATAGCGGAAAAATATGTAGGTTTACTTAAAGAAACAGATATAAGTAATCTACAGTCACTCTCTATGTTTCCTAAAAATACATTCTTCTATCTTGGTGGTATATTACCCCTTACCTGGGAAGAGATTAAGGAAGATTACATAAGTGAGGATCTTCAACTTGATTTAGAAAAAAATGTTCAACAAATTCAGGAAAAAAGTGGAGTTGACATCGAAAAAACTATTTATTCCTGGCCGGCAAAAGAATTTAGCTTAGGGTTTTTTGATACTTCCGCAATTTTCCCTAAAGCGGGAGTAATAGTCGGATATTCTTCAGAAGGAAAACTTATTCAGAATCTTTATCCTGCATTAGAAAACTTTGCTCCTATGATGGGTGGTACATTAGTAGACAATCAATATGAGGGAATAAATTACAAAAGTCTACCTAACCCAATGTTCCCCCTGGGATATGGAATTGTAGGGGATAGATTTGTCCTATCCAGCGGTATAGCGAATATTATAGATGCTCAAAAAGGAGATATGACCACTTTGGATAAGCTGGAAGCCATAAAATATATGCTTTCTTTTCCTAAGGTTTTTTCTCTATTGTATATAGATATGAATTCTGTGAGTGAAATTGTAGGAAGATTTATGCAAATGTCAATACCAGAGATACCGGAAGGAGCAGAAGAGACCGAAGGGGCAAAGAGAAAAGAATCGTTAGATGCTATATTAGAAGGTTTAAATAGTCTTGAAAATATTTTATTCTGGGCAGGCTTTGAAGAAAATTATTCCTATGCCTGGTTTGAGATTAATTATAAATAAGAAAGTAGGAAGAAGGCATGAAATACCCTAGATTTTAAAAATTTGTAATTCTTAAGGTTTATATGATAACATATGAAAGTTATTTTGAGAAATATATTTGAATTAATTGTTCGGGTATATTATTGATTTATTTATGATTAATTTAAATGAATATCTAAAAAAGTTGAAAAAGGCAAACTTTCCGAAAGGACAGGGCGCAAAGTTGTGGGTCTAAAATATTTTATATTATGACTGCCAAACTACCAACTTTTTTTCTTTTGGGATATTTAATCGTTCAACATACAACATTAATAAGGTCTTAGAGTAGGAACACAATGGTATTGCATGTCCTGTGGAACATAAATTATTATTTATTGTTTTAGGAGATGAACCAAATGGGAGATAGAGATAAAGATGAAGAGCAATTGATGAATAAAACGATAAAATCTGAAGAACTATACAATTTAATAGTTAAAAATACCACCGATGTAGTTACTTTGACTACCTTTACTTTGAATCCAGTAATTATCTACATTAATCCCTCGATTAAAATAAATACTGGCTACGAGCCCGAAGAATTGCTCGGTAAATCTCCTTTTGAATTTATCCATCCCGATGATAAAAAGAAATTACTACCAATATTAAAAAATTATGTTAGCGCTAAGTTAAAAAAGTTTTTTACCGGCAAAGAATTGCCGACTAATAGAAGAATAGAATTTCGTTTTAAAGACAAAAAAGGAAGTTGGCGCTATGTTCAAAGCACTGGAAATATTGTAGGAAACCAGCTGCTTTTTATCACCAGAGATATTACCAAAAGTAAACAAATCGGAGAAGCTTTGTATAAAAGCCGACAAGAATTTGCCAGTTTGTTTAAGAGCAGTCCTGAGGCTTTGGTTTATACAGATGAAAAAAGTAATATTTTAGGTATAAACCCCCGATTTACTGAGCTTTTTGGCTATGCCCTAGAGGAGATTAAAGGTAGAAATCTTGATGACGGAATGATACATACCCCTGATAAAATGGAAGAAGGGAAAAAGCTGGGCAGTATAGCTAGGTCTAAAGGGTATTTTAAATCTGAAACTATCAGGAAAAAGAAGGATGGAACTTTATTCCCTGTCTCCATATCTGGTTCTAATATCATCATTGATGGTCAATTAAAGGGGATGTTAGTAATATATATTGATAACTCTGAACGTAAAAATATGTTGAATAGATTAAAAAAGAGTGAGGAAAAATATCGCAATCTTTTTGAGAATATGCCCGGAGCTTATTATCGTACAGATAGAGAAGGAAATCTTATAATGATAAATCCGGAAGGAGCTAAATTATTTGGCTACAATTCTTCCGAGGATATCTTAGGAAAAAATATCTCCCAGCATTTTTACTTTGCTCCAAAAGAAAGAAAAAAGTATCTTAAAGAATTAGAAAAGAATAAAGGGAATCTTAAAGATTTTGAACAAATTTTAAAAAAGAAAGATGATTCACCTCTGGTTATTTCTGATACCAGTCATTACTATTATGATAAAGAAGGAAATTTTGCAGGAGTAGAAGGAATCTTTGTGGACATCACCGATCGCAAAAAAACCAGGGAAGAATTACGTAAAAGCCAGCAGGAATTCGCCAGTTTGTTTAAAAACAACCCTGAAGCTTTAATCTATCTGGATGAGAAGGGAATAATATTAGATGCAAACCTTCGTTTTTGTGAACTTTTTGGCTATGCTCTGAAAGAAATTATAGGTAGGAACATTGATGATGGTATGATTCATGCTTCTGATAAGATGGAAGAAGGTAAAAAATTAAGTATAAAAGGATTAGAAGGATATCTTAATTACGAAACCATTAGAAAGAAAAAAGATGGAACCTTATTCCCTGTATCTATATCTGCTACACCGCTGGAAATAGATGGACAAGCTAAAAGGGAGATAGGGATATATATGGACATTAGCGAACGCAAACTAAATGAACTACTCCAACAAGTTCTGTACAATATCTCTAAAGCTGCCAATTCTCCGATATCCCTTGACCAACTTTATAAAACTATCCACAAAGAACTGGGTACCATTATCGATACCACCAACTTTTATATCGCCTTGGTGGATGGAAAAGAAGACAATATTTATTTTCCCTATCATCAAGATGAGAAAGATGATGATTTCCCTATTACGAAGCTTAGCACTACTGATAACCTTACTACTTATGTTATAAAAACAGGTAAACCCCTGCTTAATGATAATAGTCAATATGAGGAGATGATAAATCAAGGAATATTATCTCCTGAGGGTAGCACCACTCCACAGAGTATTTGGTTGGGAGTTCCCCTAAAGATAAAAAATAAGGTAATCGGAGCTATGGCCGTACAGAGCTATACCCATCCCGATCTCTATTCCAAGAAAGATATCAAGCTTATGGAATTTGTCTCTTCACAGGCAGCTAATGCTATAGAACGTAAAAGCACCGAAGAAAGAATTAAGCACCTAAGCTTTCATGATTCCTTAACCGGTCTTTACAATCGGGCCTACTTTGAGGAAGAACTGGAAAGGTATAACTTTCCCCGTTACTACCCTCTAAGTATAGTAATGCTTGATGTCAATGGGCTGAAAATTATAAATGATACCTTCGGTCATTCTGAAGGAGACCGACTTTTACAACATTTCTCCCAGGTGCTTATTTCCGTCTCCCGCCAAGGGGACATCCTGGCCCGTATCGGAGGAGATGAGTTTGCCATCATTCTGCCTTTCACCACCTCCGAAGAGGCCCATAGCTTCTGTGAGAGGATCAAAAAAGCTTGCCAGCAAGATAAGATTAAACCAATCTACTTAAGATTGAACGCCTCTTTAGGTCATACCACTCAAGAAGGAGAATATAAAGATACCAATACTCTCTTAAAAGAAGCTGACAAGAAGATGTATCAGGATAAGCTTTTTAATGGTAAAAGCAGAGAAAAGCATTTCTTGGAAGCCTTCCGTATTGTTCTTGCTGAACGGGACCCCCATACCTCTGATCATGCCCAGAGACTTCAGGAATTAGCTTTGTCTTTAGGCAAAAGAGTGGGGCTTACCGAGTACCAATTAGGAAACTTAAAACTTTTAGCCTTACTTCACGATATCGGTAAGATCGGTATCCCGGATAGTATCCTTTTTAAAACCTATATCCTAACCCCTTCCGAATGGGAGAAGATGAGAGAACACTCCCGCATAGGATATCGTATGGCTAAGAACATCCCAGATTTTGCCCCCATCGCCCAGGAAATCCTTTATCACCATGAACATTGGGATGGTAATGGTTATCCGGTTGGTCTGAAAGGAGAAAAGATTCCTCTTCTTTCCCGTATCATTTCTATTATCGATGCCTATGATGTGATGCAGTCCCGTCGCCCTTATAAAGGTCCCATAAGTAAAACTGAAGCTTTAAAAGAGATCAAAAGATGTGCCGGTACCCAGTTTGACCCTCAGCTGGTGGAGATATTTTTAAAGATAATAAAAACCTGACAGGGAACGATTCTCTAGTTTAAAATATTATCCTTTTCTCTCTTTTCTTCATTACTTTTCTATTTTTTTAATATTGATTTTATAAATAATGTTTAGTTAAATTGTGAAAGTAGAGTATTCCTTTTTACTATACCAAAATTAATTATTGAGTCTATTAGGCAAAGTCTAAAATATAATCCTTGATATTTAAATTATCCTTTGCTATATTAATGTACATAATGCGCTTTTAAAATAAATAACCATCCTCGGAATAAATACAGAGAGAATATTAAAAGTTATAAAAAATTCATTTTGAAGTATAGGGAACAATATGATAGAGTCAATCTTTATGTACCTGGCATTTTTTATTGTTGCAGGTATAAGTTCCATGATCGGCATAGGTGGTGGAGTACTTTATGTCCCCATTTTATTAGCCTTTGGTTTTCCTTTTTATCAAGCTGCGGCAATTAGTATTTTTATAATAATGGCTCTCTCTGTTTCTGCTTCTTCAGTATACTATCGAGTTCAATTGATAGATTGGAAGTTAGCTCTAATAATCGAACCCTTAACCGCTATTATGTCCCTTATGGGTGGATATTATTCTTCCTTTGTTCAAATTAAGGAATTAAAAATATTGTTTATTTTGGTTCTGATTGTTTCCGGATATTTTATGATAAAACCTATTAAAGAAATTCAAGATAAATTCAATAATAAGAGGAAATGGGGTTACTGGCAGAGAAAGTTTGGAGAAGAAGAGTATTCGGTTAATCTTTTACTTGGACTTCCGATTACTGCCCTGGCTGGTTTAATGGCTGGTTTATTAGGTATAGGAGGGGGAATAATCAAAGTACCTTTAATGGTTTTATTGCTGGGAATCCCTATGAAGATTGCAGTAGGGACCTCATGTTTTATGGTAGGAATAACTGCTTTATTCGGTTTTTGGGGACATTTTTTTGCCGGACATTTTGAACCTAAAATGGCTTTAATTCTAGCTTTAGTAGTTTTTGCCGGGGCTCAAGTCGGCTCTCGGATATCTATAAAAGTAGATAGAATTTTATTGAAAAAAATTTATGCTATATTTCTTTTTCTGATCTCTGCCTGGATGATGGTGAATGTGATAAAATAATTAATAAAAAGAGGTAATAATTATGAGGGTTATCGGTATAACAGGATATAAGAAAAGCGGTAAAACTACTTTGACGCTAAAACTATCCGATGAATTAACGAAAAAAGGTTATAAGGTAGCAGTGATAAAACATATTAACCAAGATCTTGATCTGGACAATTCAGATACTTCAAAATACAAAGAAATTCTCACCCAGGTTGCGGCAATTACTCCTAAAGAATCAGTATTTTTTCTAAAGAATAAAAATAATTTAGAAGAGATTATAAAATATTTTGAAGCCGATATTGTCTTGATAGAAGGTTTTAAAAGGGAAAAAACTTTTCCCAAAATCGTTTGCTTAAGAGAAGAAAGTGAAAAAGCTGAATTGTTTGATGGATTACAGCTTTGTACAGCTGGTTTTGTGTCTAAAGAGGTAAACCCGAATCTTTACGACTTTAATATTTCAGATGATGAGGATATAAAAAAGATAGCAGAAATAGTCATAAATAAATCATTTAAATTACCCAACTTAAATTGTGGGGAATGTGGATATAAAGATTGTCATGGCTTAGCTCGGGAGATTGTTAAAGGGAATAAGACTCCCGGTGATTGTTCTTCTTTGGAACCTTCAACCTTAGTGAAAGTAGATGGGAAGGTAGTCCCGATGAATTCCTTTATAGCTAGAATTGTAAAGAATACTATTACCGGACTTTTGTCTCCCCTGAAAGGTTTTACTAAGGGAGATATTGAGATAAAGATAAAGAAGAAATGAAAACAATATA
>Ga0255366_10207_pt1 | contig 11915 bp, 9 predicted proteins | sample ANMaggSeSYBR01C4_FD_182086 | JGI IMG/M metagenome (GOLD analysis project Ga0255366, IMG submission 182086) | Sediment cell enrichment communities from methane seep in Santa Monica Basin, California, United Staets - ANME aggregate JGI... | ecosystem: Environmental > Aquatic > Marine > Cold seeps >... | reverse complement strand
TGCCGTAACCGGGATATTCAACAAGCATTACCCTAATTCCAAGAGCAGCAAAATCTTTAAATTTTTCTGGCCAGAAGTCAATTAATTCAGAATTACCATGAGCAAAAATTACAGCCGGACAACCATCTTTATCATGCACGGATGCCGGCGGCAGAAACCATGCTTCGACCTTGCCGGAATTTGTGTTCAGCCATATTTTTTCCAGACCGCAAATTTCATCTTCCGCACCTGAAAATTCAGGAAGTCGATGGCGGGGAAACATGATCTGCCGCTGCACCAGGAAAATAAAGCAACAATAACCAATGTATAAAAATAAAGCTGCAACGACTAATTTGATAAGCATATTCACTCCTACGCCTTTCAGTATTATAAAACTTCCCATGGCGGAATTGATTTGGATAAAGATCTATAAATAGCATCTGTCTTCAGCCGCATTTTCTTTCTATCTGAATCTTCTTTTTCACAAAATATTTTAAGAGAAATATGAAACTTCTGCTTTTTTTCATTAAATATTACAATTTCACAATAATCATCTCTTTCATAAATGAATTTGTAAGGGTAATCATCTCTTTCCGAAAGCAATGTTGCCCGGTAAACCTCGTCAAATGTTAATGGAATATGCTTAAAACATATATCATTATATTCTGGAGCTATAGTTATACAAAGTTCATCTGCAAACTGCTCAAGTTCCTCTCTTGTGCAGTTAATAGTCCTGTAATGTCTTTTATCTGATATATCCTCGCATTCACAACGAATATACTCCTTCAGAGAACTGCCTGTTTCCTTCTTCAGTCCGCTGTCAATTCTATTTTTTTTCTTCTGATATTTCTTTAATCTGTTATAATTTATAATTGCTCTTTTTAATCCACGAAAAATTGATGATCTTCTGTTTGCAAACTTGAGATCTCGCAATATAATGGTTTTGAAACGATTTATTGCTGCATTCTCCATGCGTTTAATATCTGATAAAGTCAGTATCAGTTTTGGGCCTTCTTCTTTTTCCGTAAGATAATAAAAAGCTTCATAAAAAGCCACTTCCGGCATCTCCCCTGAATTCTCAATCCAATCAACTTCCTGTTGCAAATAGCTTTCCCTGGAATTCACTTTTTATCACGCTCCTGCCTTTTGATTATCTAAGACACGGTTCTACTTGTTGATTGAAGGTATCCTATAAATTCTCAATTCTCAATTCTCTCTAAAGCTTCTCTTGCGGCATCTCTTACTTCATCATGGTATATCTCGCTGCATGATATATTTTTCAATTCAGGAACCATTTCGATATTTCCGGTTTCTCCCAAAATATATATAATATCGCCCTTAATTCGGTCCTCAACAATTTGGAACTGCTCCCACAGGGGATTAATAACCTGGCCGGCCAGTGCGTTATTCTTCTCAACAATATATTCGAATGCCACCATTGCGCCAAGACGAACCGGCCATTTTTCATGAATAAGTGTATTAATAAAGGCGGGGAAAATACAGTTATGGTCAAGCATCATCTCTGCTACCTGATCGGCATTACCTTCTTTTAACAAGCTGATAATTGATGAGGTACTAAGATTGGAAGGGTTGCGGTTAAGTATTATCTCAACTATTTCGTTAAGATCTACAGTACCTGTCCATCGGAAGTTTTCATCCAGCAAAAGCGTTGGTGCTGATCGAATATTATTCAGCTCTGCAATTTCAGGAAAAAGTGTGCCATCAATAATTTCAAGCTTTATTAACTCATTTGCAAAAGTAAGGGGAATAAGTTGCTTAACAGTTTTCGGGCAAAAAGGACATTGTTTTGCTATATATAATTTAAGATCAACGGGAATTTTAACTCTATCAAGTCGATTCGGCAATTCGCTTGTCAAGCTAAACAAATTACTGTCAAGTAACGTCAGTGCTTCAAGAAACGGCTCTAATTCAGCCCCAAGAGGTATTGCATGGTAATATATACTTTTGCCCACCTTGATTGCAGGCACCTGATTTTCATCATCCTTGATTTGATTAATACTGAGATTGGAAGCAAGATTTGATAATTTTTCACTGAATTCTCTGAACCCTGCACTTCTTTCATCTTCTGTCAAAACAAGATCTATTTCGATTTTACCGTATAATCCATCATTCCATCTTTTAATCGTTTTTTCTTCCTGTAACGTCATTTCTATTCCTTCTCATGATCGAAAACATAGCCTATGGAACGAAGACTTTTAAAATGTGCCGGTTTTTTGGGATTATCCTCAAAATACTTTCTAAACCTCACAATAAAATTATCTACAGTTCTGGTTGACATACCTCTTGTGTACCCCCATCCGATTTCCAAAAGTTTGCTTCTCGAAAGCGGTTTGCCACGATTTGCAATAAAAAGTTTTAAAAGTTTTACTTCCTGCTCTGTCAGATTTATTTTTCCGCATTTACAGTCTGCAACAGAAGTTTCAAAATTGATCCGGTTGCCTCCAAAAGTATAGATTTTCGGTAATAAAGAAAGTCCGAGACCGTTTATATTATTTTCCACATGGTTCCAGGATCCTCTGGTTAAAAGTCTCTCAACTCTCAGCAAAAACTCTTCAAGATTAAAAGGCTTTGAAAGATAATCATCCACTCCACAAGAAAAACCTTTTATCCTGTCATCAGGTTCACCCTTGGCTGATAAAATAAGTACGGGAATCCGTTCATCCTCAAGACGAATATTTTGAAGCACCGACAATCCGTCAATTCCGGGCAGCATTATATCAAGTACTATCAGATCCGGTATCCATTCTTTCCATTTTTTAAGGCCTGAAACACCGTCTGAAGCAATAACTACATCATATCCCTGGAGTGAAAGATTCAATTTTAAACCTTCCGCTATATGTTCTTCATCTTCGACTACAAGAATACGCTTCTTTTCGGCGTCATTCATGGAAACACCCCGCAATCAACAATCCCCAAGGGTAGAATTAAAGTAAAAACCGATCCTTTTCCTATTCCTTTACTTTCCGCAATGACTTTTCCTTTATGGATTCGAGCAATATTCTGGACAAGATGCAGGCCAAGACCACTGCCCTTTGCTGACATATTATCAGACTGACCGGCCTGATAAAATTTCCTGAATATTTTTTTAGTTTCATTCTTATCAAATCCAATCCCGTTGTCCTCAAAATGTATATGCAATTCACGCTTTTGGGGTTCAAAAGTAATATCTATTACGGGTCGTTCCGATTTGTTATATTTAACAGCGTTAGTCAAAAGATTCATAAGAAGCATCTCAAATAAAGACAGATCTATCCGATAAGGGAAAGAAAGGCCGGATGGATTATGAATATTTATCTCGCAATTCTGAAAAAGATGGTTGTTATTATTAAGAAACTCCTTAATGATTTGATCAATATCTACTATAGAAAAATTTCCTTTATAATTTTTGCTTTGAATTCTGGCAAGGTTTAATATTCGGTTTATGTTGTCAGAAAGCTGGTTTACATCCTGAATCATATAGCGGATGTATTTAAGCCGATCTTTTCTGGAAAGCTCATGTTTTAAAAAAGTTTCCAGATATAACTTCAATGAAGTAACCGGAGTTTTCAGCTCATGGGTAAAATTGTTGATAAAATTATGCTGCAACCTGTATAACTGCGCTGTTTTCTGGGTATATACAAATATCATGAATATGCCCATCAGAATTATACCAACAAGAATCGAAAGAACCATAATAACTACCCATGTTTGAGGTTCCAAAACCTGACTGGGATCAAGGTCAAATCTTAAGATAACAGCTTTAAGTCCTGTACTGACCTCCATATACCAGTGAATATACAGGATTAGAGACATTATCAGAGCTATTATTGATAAAACAAAAACAAGAACCGGATGAAAAAATAATTTTGATCTATTCATAGTGATCGGGTTCAGGGTTCAAAGGTTCAGGGTTTAAAGGTTCTAAGTCAGGGCTCTTCTTTGTAAAACTTTTGTAAAACATAAAACAATGCTGTAATTTTTCACTATTTTCTATTATAAAATTTTTTGCAATTAATTTAAGTTAAAGGGTCAATAAATGAAAAACTATTATCATGAATTTCATATTCCGGTTATGGGTACCGGACATTCTGTTGATACACCTATACGTGTAGCCTGTTTAGGCATTACATCCGTTATATCTCTCGTTGATGATCTGTTACTGGAAAAAATACGAAAATATTATTCTGAAAAATTCAGCCTACCATATTGCAGGATATCGGCAAACGAAAATAACGGCAGAGCGAAAAGAATAACAGCCTATCTTGAAACAGTACAGAAAATTGTACATATTAAAACAGACAGGATAAAGAAAGAACCTTTTTTCAAAAATAATAAAAAAAGTAAATACTTTGATCTACTGCCTGAAGAATCCCCTTTAAAAAAGGCATACAAAAAACTTTTAAACATGAAGGATGGATCAGAAAGATCTACTCTGGAGAAAGAGCTGACAAGTAAAATAAGGCACGGCTCTATTGACGTAAATCTAATGGTAAAAGTTGACCGTACTCATTACGACAGTGATGGAGAGCCGTTAAGTGATGAATTCAGCGATGCAAAAACAGGGCTCAGAGGCTATGCCGAAAGCAGCCTTCAATCCGGAATTGTATTTTCAGCCGGAATAAATCAACGCCTGTTCAATTATATGACCCGCTTCAGAGACTTCTACAGGGATACAACAGGACAAATCAAAAAGAAAATAATTTTAAAAGTGAGTGATTTTCGTTCTGCGCTCATACAAGGCAAATTCCTGGCCAAAAGAGGCCTGGAAGTTCACGAATTCCGCATTGAGTCAGGGCTCAATTGCGGTGGTCATGCTTTTGCTTCAAATGGAATTTTGTTGCCAACAGTGCTTAAAGAATTTAAAGAAAAACGTGAAAAACTGGCATCTGAATTTCTACCGCTTATAAAGAAGTATTACAAAAAAATGGGCTGGGAATATGCTGAATCCGCCCGAAACGACAGCCCCCTTGTCACGGTACAGGGCGGTATCGGCAACAATGGAGAAGTACGCAGACTAAAAGAAGATTTTGGCATGGATTTAACGGGTTGGGGTACTCCTTTCTTGCTGGTTCCGGAAACCACCTGTATTGACAATACTACCCTTGAACTTTTAAGACTGTCAGGTGAAAAAGATCTCTATTTGAGCGATGTCTCTCCTATTGGAGTGCCTTTCAACAATTTGCGCAATACAGGGTCGGAAATATGGACAAATAAAAAGGCTGCGGAAGGCAATTCAGGTTCAGCGTGCCCGAAGAAATTCCTTGTATCCAATACTGAATTTACAAAACAGCCTGTTTGTCTGGCATCCAAACAATACCAGGAAATGAAGCTGGAAGAAATAAATAGGCAAATGCTTCTGGAGCCGGAAAAAGAAAAGCATAAAAAAAATATTGTACAAAAAACCTGTCTCTGTGATCATCTTGGCAACGGTGCCCTTATTAACCTGGGGATATCAAAAGAAGAAAATTCTCCCCAGTCAATATGCCCCGGGCCCAATTTAGCATGGTTTAACAGAATTTATACTTTAAAAGAAATGGTTGATCATATTTATGGGATGGGCCATTCTCTGGTTTCATCTGAACGACCACATATGTTTGCCAGGGAAGTCGAAATATATGTTGACTATTTTGAAAAGCAAGTAAAGATTTGCGATTGTTCGCTTAGAGAAGTCAACACCTTGAAGGAATTTAAGAAAAATTTAGAAAAAGGTATGGACCTGTGTCTAAGCATTGCCCAAAAACAGCCTTTTGAAGGAGAAAACCTTGCATCTATTCCTTCCTGTGTAGAAAAACAAAAAAACCGTCTAAAGTCCATTTACTCTGATTTTGAAAAATTAGTTAGTATCTGCTGAATTTCTATTTCATAATATTTTAAAGTAGTTAGGGAACATCCAGCGGGATTCCCATGAAATTAGAACATACCTCACTTTATTAATATGTTATCCAACGCATATTTGCATGGGCGTCCTGCTACGGAACCCGACTCAAAATTTTTTTGATAAAACTTTCCAAAACGTTTTTCAAATAGACAACTGCCTGCTCTGAATTTATACGTAGGGTTAATCTCAATACCCGTGAATGAATTTTATTCAGTTTATGATATTTAGTCAACAAAGTAGAAGGCAACTTTGTGCCCATAGGCAAAACTCCAAAAATGAGCGATATCTGTCAACTATTTGAATAATCAGTCATGTTTAAGGAACTGGGAACCCCGAACCCCGAACCCAACAACCTGAGTAGTTGCGAAAATTATATTATGCCGGGATTAAATATTTTTACCAGCAACCGTCTTGAGATACTGGCCGAACAACTATCAGGGATAGTAGGCAATCCTGTTGGCAGTGCTTTGTCTTCTCCACTTTCGGGTGAAATTATTGTTGTTCAAAGCAAAGGAATAGAGCGATGGTTATCAATGGAACTGGCGAGGCACAACAATATCAGCGCAAACATATTTTTCCCCTTTCCAAATGCCTGGTTAAATGAAATTTTTAAAAAACTGATACCTGATATGCCGGAGGAGTCTCTGTTCGATCCTGATGTTATGACTTTCAGAATTATGGATATCTTGCCGGAATGCGAGGACAGGTCAGGTTTTGAAAGCATTAAAAAATATCTGATTGATGATAAAAGTAAGCAAAAACTTTTTCAGTTGTCTGAAAAAATTTCAAAGACTTTTGATCAATACCTTGTTTTTCGGCCGGAAATTATCTTTAAGTGGGAAAAGGGGAAAGAAGATCACTGGCAGGCAGAACTGTGGCGTGAACTTATATCCGGTAATGCAAATCAGCACAGGGCGTGGCTGAGAAAAGCACTTATACAAAAAATCAGGAGCAGATCAGACAAAATATCTGACCTTTCCCTATCTGATCTTCCCGGAAGAATATTTATATTCGGCATATCCTATCTCCCACCATTTCATACACAGGTATTTGTAGAATTATCCGGTATTGTACAAGTTAATTTTTTTATTCTGAATCCTTGCAAGGTTTATTGGGCAGATATTGTTTCCGATAAAGAGAAAAATAGAATCAAGAGAAAATACGTCGCAGGAGTTTCCTCGTTCGATGACCTGCATCTTGAAACCGGCAACAGGCTTCTTGCATCTATGGGGAAACAGGGAAGAGATTTTTTTGAACTTATCAGTGGATTTGATTGCGAATTGTATGAACTTTTCGAGGACCGGGCAGAAAACGATATGCTTTCATACGTTCAGTCTGACATATTATATTTAAGAGACAGAAAACATGCTGAAAATAAGTTTTTAATTAATACTGAAACAGACACCTCCATTCAGGTTCATTCATGCCACAGCCCCATGCGGGAAATTGAAGTATTGCACGATAATTTGCTCGCAATGTTCGAAAAAAACCCGGAACTTGGACCAAAAGATATAGTCGTAATGACACCTGACATAGAAACATATGCTCCATTTATCCATGCTGTATTTGATGTCCAGGCATATGATTCACTGCGCATCCCTTTCAGTATTGCAGACCGCAGCATTAGAAAGAAAAGTCGAATTATTGATTCATTTTTGTCAATACTTGATTTGAGAAACAGCAGATTGGGTGCAGACCGGATTATTTCTCTTCTGGAATCGGCAGGGATAAAAGAAAAATTCGAAATGACTGAATCAGATATACAGATTATCAGACGCTGGATAAATGATACAAGAATCAGGTGGGGAATCGATGCAGCAAGCCGTACCAGGTTAAATCTTCCTGCATTCCCTGAAAACACCTGGAGAGCCGGCATTGACAGGATGTTGTTGGGATATGCGATGCCAGGTCATGAAAAAAATATGTTTTGCGGAATTCTTCCCTATGACAATATTGAAGGAAATGAGGTCAAAATTCTGGGAAGATTTCTTGAATTTCTTGACAGAGTTTTTAAGTGTGTAAATGACCTGAGCCAGCCTGAAACATTATCCAAATGGGTTAATATTCTTAACTTTATAATTGACATGTTTTTTCCCCGGGATGACCCAAAGAATGACAATGATATTGAATATGAAATACAACTTATACGCTATATCCTTGATGACATATCAAGAAAGCAGGACCTGTCCGGTTTTGATAAGAATATAAGTATTGAGGTTATAAAAACATATCTTGAAACGCGTTTTGAACGTGAGGATTCAGGCTCGGGTTTTATTTCCGGAGGGGTTACATTTTGCGCAATGCTTCCAATGCGCAGTATCCCGTTTAAGGTTGTATGCCTTGCAGGTATGAATAATGACGCATTCCCGCGCGATTCAAAAACTTTAAGCTTCGATATTATAGCAAAAAACCCAAAACCGGGAGATAGATTAAGAAGAAATGATGACAAATATCTTTTCCTTGAGGCGCTTATTTCAGCAAAAAAGAAACTTTATATCAGTTATGTTGGGCAGAGCATCGAAGACAACACTCAAATTCCTCCCTCTGTTGTTGTAAGCGAATTACTTGACTATATTGAGAAAAGTTTTTATGCTCCCGAAAAATGTATTCTTGATCACGTTATAATCAGGCACAGACTACAAGCGTTTTCTCCTGAGTATTTCAAAAGAGACAGTCAGTTGTTCAGTTATGCTGAAGAGAATTTTATTGACAGTAAAAGATCTTTTGAATCTAACATGGCTTTACATTTTGTTTCCACAGGGCTTTCAGAGCCGTCAGAAGAATGGAAGAGCCTGAATATTGACAGGTTAACTATTTTTTTTACCAATCCTGTCAAATTTCTGTTTGAAAAGCGACTCGAAATATATCTTGAGGCAGTATCGCCTGTTTCAGACGACAGGGAAGTATTTACATTAGAAGGCATTGAAAAATATCATGTGGAGCAGAAACTTTTTCAAAATTGCATATCCGGGTTTGACTTAAGGCATTCGTTGCCGGTATATAGAGCAATGGGGCGACTTCCTTACGGCAATGCAGGGGAGTTTTACTACAGAGAATCAGAAGTTGATGTAGAAGATTTTGTCAGCAGAATAGATAATTTTAAAAAAAAACTTTCTCCTGTTCAAGTTGATCTAAATATCTCAGATTTTAAAATAACCGGTGTGCTGGATAATATTTTTGAGTTTGGCCCGGTTAATATCCGATACGCAAAAAGAAAATCAAAAGATCTTTTAAAATCCTGGATCTATCATCTTGTTCTTTGCTCATTGACTGACCAAGACTATCTGAAAAAGAGTTATCTTGCTTGCAAAGATGAAACATGGGAATTTGATCCTGTTAAAGAAAGCAAAGATATGTTAGAGAATCTACTTGCGTTATACTGGCAGGGATTATCAAAACCGCTTCACTTTTTTCCTGAAACATCAATAGATTATGCCAAAAGGACATTGGTAAAAAATGAAAACTGGCGGACTGCGTTAAATTATTCAAAAAAAAAATGGATTGGAGGTTATTACAGGGGGAGCTGGAGCGAATCGGATAATCCTTATTATAATCTTTGTTTCAGTAAAACAGATCCGCTTGATGATGAGTTCAGAAAAATCGCAGAAAAAGTTTTTACTCCGTTTTTTAAGTATTGCAGGAAGGTTTGAAGACGGGAGTCGGGAGTCGGGAGTCAAGAGTCGGGAGTCAGGAGTCGGGAGTCAGGAGTCAGGAGTCGGGAGTCAGGAGTCGGGAGTCGGGAGTCAGGAGACGGGAGATGGAGTCATTAGCTCGACAATCAATATATTCTTCAGAACAATACCTGTTTATAGAACGTAAGGCACAATACAAAAGCGAATATATTAATGGCCACATTTTTGCCATGGCAGGAGCCAGTCGGCAGCATAACCAGATCACATTCAATATTGCCGGTGAATTACGGTTACAACTTAGAGGTGGACCTTGCGTAACATATGTAAATGATATGCGGGTTAAGGTCAGCCAAACGGGCATGATAGAGGCGAGAAATTTGCTCATTATCGAAGAATCCCTTCTCTAAATGATTATGTGCTTGTAGCACAGAACAAAGCTCGCGTTGAGCATTATATTCGCCAGGACGAGCGGTGGCTTTTCTCTGAACTTGGCCATTTGAAGGACAAAATTTATTTAAATTCAATTGGCTGTGAATTATTTTTACGAGAAATTTACGACAAGGTGGGATTTCCGGACGAAAACCCTAAACCCTGAACCAGGAGGACACAACATGAAAGCATTGGTATATTATGGAAATCGGGATATCCGGCTTGAGGACGTGCCTCAGCCGGAACCAGGACCGGATGAGCTTTTGATAAAGGTGACCGACGCTGGTTTGTGACAAACTCAGGTTAATGAGTTTATAGAGGGTCCCTTTATTATTAACACAACAGCTAATTCTATAACTGGTAAGGCTATTCCTCTGATTGCGGGACACGAGTTCGGAGGTGTAGTGGATTCTGCAGGGTCTGAGGGTAGTCAGTCACTCGTGGGAACCCGGGTGGCGGTTCTTCCTCTGCTGAATTGCAAGACTTGTGCATGGTGCCGCTCCTGCAGAGAACATCTCTGCAACAGCATGGCTTATTATGGCCTGGTCGGGGCTGATGGCGGGTTTGCAGAATACGCGGTGGTGCGCACAAATAATGTTTTTCCTGTAAGTGATCCTGCTATTATTACCTTTGTTGAACCTCTACTGGTAGCATTGCATGCAGTTGCAAAGATTAAAAGTGATCTGGGAGGGTGCAAAGTGCTTGTGATGGGAGCGGGAGCTATCGGCACTGCTATGGCTTCGGTGTTGACATTTGTATCCAAGGCTGCGGTAAGCATCACGGATATTTTGATCAAACGTCGCCAACGCGCAAAGGCTGCCGGATTTCATGTTATTGAGAAAGATGCTCTTTTCCAATGTTTTGACATCGTTATTGATTGTGCGGGAAGCGACCCTTATTCAGGGAAGCATTCTGCCATTCTGGGGGGATGTCAATATCTGCTTAAAGGAGGGACTTTGCTTGTTCTCGGGACATATTTTCACCCTCTTGCTTTTGTTCCGGTACAGATGCTCATTAATGAATATATGCTTATCAGTTCCTATCTTTACAACAATACTGACGTTGTTCGTTTGAAAGAGACAATCACGAGCTTGAAAACAGACTTTTCCCTGTTTATTAATGATGTCCCGCTGAAGCGGATTATTGAAGATGGTTATTACCGTGCCGAAGTTGATAAGGATAGCTTTACTCGATTGGTGGTGAAATGTTAAAAAATTTCCTTACGATTCTGAGAAAACTTCTTAATATGCCTGACCTGGAAATAGTTCGGCCGGGAGAAACTGTTTCTGACGGACTACGCAAGGTGCCTTTACGTGCGAATTCTTATATTTTGTACCTTGACGCCGGTGTTGATTGGAACACTATTTTTCTTGTCAAAAGTTTGTGTGAATTCATTCTTGTGAATCTGGATCACCTGCAACAGATTGTCGAAGAACGTCATTTGTTGGAGAATGAATTTGCTCTTGTAATCAGTTCTGCTGCCGAATTTTTGTTACAAAATGACGTAATAACCGACAGGTTTTCCTTTTTGAAGAAAATCGCGTGCTACGCATTATTTCAGGATGATCAGACACTTTTCAATATAGGGCTCAAAGAAGCTACGCTAACAACTTCCCGTCAAAAATTGGACAGAACTTCGGAATTTCTTATTTCCGTTGGTGAAGGTGAACTCTTTGGCTATCGCGCCGGCGCTTTCAAGTGCGCTGTCAAATGCGAAAGCAAGCTTCGAAAAATTACCATGGAAGCAGTAAAAATACGGCTTTTGTGGTTAGACCGTATTCATCGCGAAGAACTGCGTGCTAATGCGGAACATAAGGCAAAGGAAGCGCTGCAACTGTCCAACCAATGCCTCAGCACCATAATGAATAGCATGGATGCGTCTGTATATATCGCGGATATGGATACCTGCGAACTGCTGTTTGTCAACAAAACTCTGAAAAACATGTTCGGAGATGTGAAAGGACAGCTATGCTGGCAGTATCTTCCAAGAGATATGT
>Ga0255366_10206_pt1 | contig 11923 bp, 12 predicted proteins | sample ANMaggSeSYBR01C4_FD_182086 | JGI IMG/M metagenome (GOLD analysis project Ga0255366, IMG submission 182086) | Sediment cell enrichment communities from methane seep in Santa Monica Basin, California, United Staets - ANME aggregate JGI... | ecosystem: Environmental > Aquatic > Marine > Cold seeps >... | reverse complement strand
AAAAAAGATTATATATACATATGTTCTATAAATTATGGGGTATTGAAATTAAGAGCAAACATATAAAGACGGTTTTGATAGTTGGGATAACCTCTTTGTTTATTGTTACATCAGTAACTCCAATGGCGTTTGGATACAATTCCGAACTATCTAAAAATATTGATAACCTTTACGCCTGTTATTATTTTGAAAAACACAATCCATCAGGCGTATTTTCTCGTGAAAGACTCTTTCTCATGGACAGTTATAATGGTGATTTTATATCAAGGAATGAGCAGGATGTTCCAAAACATGCAGATGCGGCAGGTTTAAATGAAATGATCAAGGAGGAATCAACCGTTGCAGATGATGGCCCAATGGATTCGGCATGGCCGATGTTCGGTCATGATGTTCGCCATACTGGTCGTAGTCCGTTTGGCGCTAAAGGCATTGGTGTTGAGAAATGGAAGCTTAATTTAAGTACTGGTACGATACTTTCTTCTCCGGCTATTGATAAGGACGGAACCATATATATTGGAATTTCTCCCACGACTGGCATTGATAATTTTTACGCCATCAACCCAGATGGTACATTAAAATGGAGTTTTAAAGCAGGTAATTGGACTTGGGTGCAATCTTCCCCTGCTATCACAGCAGATGGTGCAATTTATATCGGTTCGGACGATGGACACCTATATGCACTTAATTCTGATGGCAGTGAAAAATGGAGATTTCACGCAGGATATGGAGAACATTGCTGGGTTTATTCATCACCAGTTATTGGAACTGACAGTACCATCTATTTTGGAGTAGTTGGTCCTGGATTAGATGGTGGTAGCGTATTTGCTCTCAATCCCGATGGGACTGAAAAATGGCATTATGAAACAGGTAATTTGGTTTATTGTTCTCCCGCGATCGACAACGAAGGTACTATCTATATTGGATCTACTGATTGTTATATGTATGCGATTTATCCGAATGGTACATTAAAATGGAAGTTTAAGGCATGCAATAGAGATGGATTGGGATCAGCTCCAACTATTGGAGACGATGGTACTATTTATTTCGGTTCAACTGATAACTATCTTTATGCTCTCAACTCCGATGGGACGTTGAAATGGAAATGTTATGCTGGACGTAATGGAGCTTCTTCACCGGCTATAGGCGAAGATGGATCTCTTTATGCCGGTTCAAATGACGGAAGATTATATTGCATTTCTCCCGATGGTATTGAAAAATGGAGTTTTCAATCAGAAGATACATATTATGATGATGTTCTTAGTTCCCCAGCAATTGATAGATATGGTACTATATACGTTGGATCATTTGATGGAAACCTGTATGCGCTTAACCCTGATGGCACCCTGAATTGGAAATACGATGTTGGCGATTATATAGAATCTTCTCCAGCGATAGGGGAAGACGGAACTATCTATTTCGGTTCATGGGATGGGTATTTCTATGCCATTGAAGTGGTGGAAACAGAGCCACCGGAAAAACCAACGATAACAGGGCCGTCAAGAGGGAAAAGCGGAATGATTTACAATTTTACGTTTACCATTCATGATTCTGATTTGGATGATGTATACCTGTTTGTTGATTGGGGCGATGGAAACAACAGCGGTTGGCAGGGCCCATATGCATCCGATATTGAAATAATTTTGAACAATAGCTGGTTGGAAACGGGAAGCTATACCATACGAGCCAAGGCCAAGGACATCCATGGTGTTGAAAGCGATTGGACAATATTCAAAGTAACTATGCCTAAAAACAAAGAAACCAACGTTAACCCATTTTTCCTTAGATTCCTGGAAACCCATCTGCATCTGTTCCCAATAATAAGGTGTTTGATGCAACTATAGTCTTTAGAACAGTGTCTTTTCAGTAAATTATCTACAAAAAATAAATTTCCAGCATTTATACAAAAATCTTTTAGTGAAATCTATCTCTTTATTTAATCCTGTCATTTTGATTATCCCTAATCGGATTTGGTTTTTCTAATTATTAAGGACTTGTTGTACAACTCTTGCCTGTATTCTTTAAGATCCTCGCAAGATCAGATTACCTTGTTTTAATATAGGACAAATCTGCTCAGTAATCCTTCTACTATCTAAACAACTGTAGGCATGAATTACAACATAAAAAAATCTAAAACCAGTAGAGCATGATCATTTACCGTAGATCTTTCCCATTTTTATAACCAATTGATATTGAATAACTAAGGTTGAGAAAGGTATTATGAAACTAGCAATAAAAAAAGAAAAGGTAGGTTTCCCCTACCACCACCATTTATCCTTCCAATTCTGGTTCCACCATGATTTAATTGGCACATGAGTCAATGTTTGCCAGTTTTCCGTTTTTACTTCTAGCAAATGATTCCAGACCTCATCCCAGTTTTCCCCTTCTACCCAGGCCATATAATCCCAGTCTCCAGGTATACTTGCTCCACTTGTCATCCAGTCCCATCTTCTTATTTTATCCGGGGCTTCATCTAATTTATTTTCTTTGATCAACAGCCACGTTCCTGCGGGCTTTTCCCACCACCAATTGTCGTTTTTATGTCCATTATATACCATGTGCGAACTGGTGTTTTCTACTCCGTCCCAGTTTTTTATTTCAGCTACACATCGGTGGACTGTATCCCAATCTTGCGCATCGAACCATGCGATGACGTCATATTCTCCAGTTACAATCCAAGTACCAATCATACTTTCCCAATTTTGGAACCGTTGCCAGACATCATGGGCTTTCCCTTCTCTTGTCTTGATAAAAACATATGCTGATCGATTTTTCCAATCCATTTTTCCCATCACCTGTAATTCCAAAACATCTAATGCTATAAAAAACTTGCTTAGCCTCTTAGTGTTTTATTTCAAGTGGTTTTTCGGTTAAAAGATGGTGTATTGATCTTGTTACTCCTCTTGAATGAAGATGAACTAGATATAAAAGTTGAGCGAAATCTTTAAAATACTTGCCCCTGCCACCAAGAGATATCACCAGAATTTCTTTTGACAATATGGGCAATATCTCGCATCCTCTGGAATTATGCGCCTGCAATTAGGGCATCTTCTATCTTCATGTCTATTCATGGGCTCTTCTCCAAAAAAATGATCAAGTGAATCGAATATTTCTTTGCCCATACTTATCATCTTTTGGTTTCATAACAACTTTTTCTATAAAAACCTTACAATGATGTTTTTCTCCTTGGAACTATATATCAACTACACAATCTTTTTATCTAGGTGCCCTATTGTCTTCTCGGTGAATCTATGAAAACCTATGTAGAAGTATTTGTAAATGCAGACGGGGGGAAAGCATCTGTGATCACTGAAAGGCTACTTGAAATGGGGCTTACATCAGCCATAGGTGAACATGATTTTGTATACAGATGGAAAGACGATGTCGTTCTCGCCGAGGTTCTCAGGTTTGTGGATCAAGTCCAGTCAAAACTTAAGGGTACTGGTGCAATCTTGAAATTCAGAACTATTTGATAGATATCTCTTTTGTAACCACGCTGATTTCACATGTTTTCTTTTAGCGACATAACTTATTCTGGTTCATTGTTCTAAAGAAATATTTTTCATAATTGTGGCAAGATCCTGTGAAAAAACATTAAAGTTAGGATTTTTTTTCGCATATTTCAATAAAGTTTTTAAAAATTAATTCACCATATTCTGTATGTTCAACTTCTGGATGAAACTGAAGTCCATAGAACGGTTTTTCCTTATGGTGCATTGCCTGTATCTCACAGTTTTCACTTTTTCCCAGCACTTCAAAATCTTTAGGTAATATGGTCACCTCGTCATTGTGGGATTCCCACACAATTGATTTCTTTGGAACTCCCTTAAAAAGTGCCTTATCTTCCTTTACAAGTGTCAATTCGATTTTACCAAATTCAGGTATTTTTGAAGGTTTTGCTTCCCCTCCAAAAAACTGTGCAATGAATTGATGCCCTGCACAGATCCCAAGAATTGGAAAATCTGCTTTTTCCAAATACTCTCTGCAGTTGCCAAGTTCTTTTTGCAATCCCATTCGTGGTGCACCGCCTGAGAGAACCAGTCCATCTACCCCTTCAGCATATATCTCTTTGAAAGGCGTCGTATTTGGAACTATTTTAGTGTCAACATCAAGGTCCCTGAGCGTTCGCCATTCTCTATGGGTCCATTGTCCGCCATTATCAACCACGTAAATTCTTACCATGGTCATTCCCACTCTATGGTTCCTGGAGGTTTGTTTGTAATATCATAGACAATCCGATTTATTTTATCTCCCAATTTGTTGGTAAGTTTAGTAGAAATATTATCAAGAACGCTGTGAGAGATATCGCTATATGAACATGTCATGGCGTCGATGCTTTGCACAGCACGAATTGCAATTGTGTATCCATATGCTCTCTTGTCTCCATGCACCCCAACGGTTTTCACAGGAATAAGAACCGCAAAATACTGCCATGGTTCTTCCATCTTGCCTTTTTTCACAGCATCTTCTATTTCCTTTTCCACAATGTCGCATGCTTCTCTGACAATTTCTGTACGTTCTTTTGTTGCTGCACCGATAATTCTGATGGCAAGTCCCGGTCCCGGGAATGGTTGCCGTTCTGAGATATGCAAACCCAAAAGTCTTGCAACCTTTCTTACTTCGTCTTTATAAAGATCTCGCAATGGTTCCACAAGTTTTAACTTCATATTTTCAGGAAGTCCACCAACATTATGGTGGGATTTTATTGTATCTCTAAGGCCATCTCCTGATTCTATCCAATCAGGGGCGATAGTTCCCTGTACAAGATATTCCACATTTTCTTCCCCTGCGACTTTTTCGAATATTTGAATAAATTTCCTTCCAATTATCTTGCGTTTTTTCTCAGGGTCTTCAACATTTTTTAAGGAGTCGTAGTAATCGTTACTCGCATCGATAAATCTGAAATTAAGTCCCAGTTTTTCCATCATTTTTTTGACGTTTTCTGATTCTCCTTTTCTCATATATCCTGTGTCTACATGAGCTGCCACAAGCTGATCTCCAATTGCTTTCTCGGCTAAAGCTGCAGCAACGGCGCTATCCACACCCCCCGAAAATGCAATGAGTGCCTTTCCCTTTATTTCTTTTTTTAGGCTAGAAACTGTTTTTTCAATGAATTTTTCAGCGTTAAACATTATTTTTTAACTCCTATTTTGAAAGAGATTTTTTTCTCATTCTCTCTCTGTAATCTTCAAGTTCTTTCATAAGTTTTCCATCTTTTACAGATAGGATTGCAACTGCAAGTAGTGCTGCGTTATCTCCTCTGTCAAGTCCAACGGCAGCTACAGGTATTCCTGGCGGCATCTGAATAATTGAAAGTATTGAATCTAGATTTATTTTTCCACTTACAGGAACTCCTATCACTGGTTTTGTAGTATGTGCGGCAATACTGCCAGGTAATGCTGCAGCAAGCCCTGCAATTCCTATAAATACATCTGCATCGCTTGTTTTAACAAGTTCTTTTAACACATCAGGGGTTCTATGGGCTGATGCGACGTTTATTTCGTAATCAACGTCAAACTCGTCTAGTATTTTTTTTGCTTTTTCAGCTACAGGCATGTCTGATTTCGATCCCATTATTATCTGAATTTTCATAGCTATCAGACCTGGAAATAGGTGCCAATTAGTTAATAGTTTCGACATGAAGCATTGTCAGCGTAAATTAATTATATGGAGTTCTTATGTTCACATCGAAATTAAGATTGGAATAAAAATGAAACTTATAATATGTGAGAAAAACATTGCTGCAAAAAGAATTGCTTATATTTTATCTGGGGGAAAATCAAAAAGTGTGCGACTTGGAAAAACCCCTGTTTATGAGTTTACAAAGGATGGAGAGACTTGTAAAGTCGTAGGTCTGCGAGGTCATATTATAAATCTCGATTACCCTGCCGAGTTCAACCAGTGGAATAGAGTGTTACCAAGGAAACTTATTGATATAGAACCTTGTAAAAAGGTAAGTGAAAGAAGTATTGCTGCATCACTCAAGTCCCTTGTTGATGGGAATCCGTTCATAATTATTGCAACTGATTTTGACCGTGAAGGGGAACTGATTGGCGTTGAAGTAATAAATCTTATCAAGGGATACAACAAAAATATAAGCCAAATAAAAAGAGCTAAGTTTAGCGCGATAACAAACAGCGAAATTAAAAATGCATTTGACAATCTAACTGAAGTCGATTACAATCTTTCAGATGCAGGGGAATCTCGTCAAGCTATAGATCTTGCTTGGGGTGCGGTTCTTACGCGATTTATTTCAATTACTGCACAACATTATGGAAAAGATTTTCTTTCTATTGGGAGAGTTCAGTCTCCAACACTTGCTTTACTTGTGGAAAAAGAAAAAGAAATTCAAAAATTTGAACCAAAAACCTATTGGAAAATTATTGCTACACTCAAAAAAGACAAATCCTTTGATGCAACACACATTGAAGGACAATTCTGGGATGAAAAACAGGCAAAGGGAATTTTTGAAAAAGTAAAAGATGCTGAAACAGCATCAGTAAAAAAAGCCGATAAAAAAACAGAAAAAGAACTTCCACCAGCGCCTTTTAGCACAACGACATTTTTACAATCAGCATCTTACCTTGGAATCTCAACCTCAAATGCCATGAGTATTGCAGAAGAACTGTACATGATGGGTCTTACTTCTTACCCAAGGACAGACAATACTGTTTATCCTCCTTCATTAAACCTTAAGGGAATTTTACAAAAACTCGCAAATTCGCCCTTTTCAAAAGAGGCAAACGAGGTAATCAGCAATGGGCGAAAATATCCAATGCGTGGTAAAAAACAGACTACTGATCACCCGCCAATTCACCCCGTAGGAGTTCCATCTGGCAAAACTCTGACCTCCGATCAACAAAAAATCTATGAACTTATATGCAGACGATTTTTAGCGACACTTGCAAAAGATGCGATATCAGAAACCATGGACGTTTTAATTGATATTTCAGGAGAGGATTTTAAGGCAAGCGGATACCGATTGATTGAACCCAATTGGAAAAACATCTACACGTATTTTAGGGAAAAAAGAAAACCACTTCCTGAGCTTTCTGAAGGTGAGAAAGTTAAAATCTCGGAAATCAAGTTAAAAGAAGATCAGACGAAACCACCAAAGAGATACACACAAGGGTCACTTATTGCTAAAATGGAGCAGCTTTCTCTTGGAACAAAATCAACGCGCCATGAAATCATTAACAAATTGAATTGGAGAAAGTACATCACGCTCAAACCATTTGCACCGACACCTATTGCAATTGCAGTGATTGATGCTTTGACAGATTGCGATGTCACCAAACCAAAAATGACTGCGGTGCTTGAAAAGGATATGAGTGCAATAGCAGAAGGAAAGAAAACTCTTAATGATACAGTAAAAGAATCAAGACAAATGCTTACAGAAGTGATGAATGAATTAGAAAAAGACAAGGAGAAAATTAAGGCCAGCATTAAAAATGCCCATAATGAGCAAAACTACATAGGAAAATGTCCAAAATGTGGAAATGATATGGTTATACGCTTTTCTAGGAAGGGGGAGAGATTTGCAGGTTGCACAAATTTTCCAAAATGTAGAAATGCATATCCTCTACCTCAAAAAGAAAAGATCACTAATACTGACAAGATATGTGATTCTTGCAAAGCACCTATCATTCAAGTGAAATCCAAAGGTAGAAAATCTTTGGATATGTGTTTAAATCCAAGATGTCCAAAGATTACGGGACAGCCTTCGAGTACAATAGGAAAATGTCCAAAATGTGGAAATGATATGATTATACGAACATCACGAAGTGGAGAGAGATTTGTTGGCTGTACCAATTTCCCTAGATGTAAAAATACTTATTCTTTGCCACAGGAGGGCAATATTGTTGCGAATGGTGTTTGCGAGGTATGCAAAGCACCCACTGTTCAAATTAAACATGAGGAAAAAGAGGCAAAAAATATGTGTTTAAATCATGAATGCGCCTCTAGAAAATCTAAAAAGAAATAAAAATTATTTCAAATGGATTTTATGGTCATTTGTCGTTAGTATTTTTTCGCTTATATGGCCAGAACATTACCATTGAAAATATGATTGAATCAACCTAAATTATAATGTTTTCTCATGTTTTCTAAAATCTTCCATTTGCATCTGAGTCCTGGTGGAAAAACAACAAGATCTCCTTTTCCAAATTCTACTATAATTGCTCCATTTTCATCGAAAACTTGAGCTTTTCCTTGTAATATGTAGCAAGTTTCCTTATCTGAATATTCCCAATCGAATTCAGATTCTTCCTTTTCCCAGACGGGCCATGTTTCAAACTCTCTTATTTCATTTTCATTTGGTTTTCTTACAGTTATCATTTCACAATCTCCTCTTCTGTTATGTATCCTGTTACATATTTACTGGGTGTAACATCAAATGCAGGATTTTTTACAACTGTCCACTCCGGCATAATTGTTTTCCCATTGATTTTTGCAAGTTCATCCCTTCCTCGCTCTTCAATTTTTATTTGACTTCCATCCCCCATGTTCTTGTCAAAGGTACTTACGGGTGCAGCAACATAAAATGGAATATCGTTTTCTTTTGCAAGTACTGCTTTTTCATAGGTACCTATTTTGTTTGCAAAATCGCCATTTTTTGCAATTCTGTCTGCTCCTACTATGACCATATCTATTTCGCCATTTTTCATAAAATATCCTGCTGCATTATCGACAATAACCGAATGTTTAATACCTTCTTGCATGAGTTCCCATGATGTGAGCAGACCTTGACATCTGGGACGTGTTTCGTCGGCATATACAAAAAGTTTTTTACCATTCCTATGGGCCAATCTAATTGGTGCCAATGCAGTTCCGTAGTCTACAGTTGCAAGTGCACCAGCATTACAGTGCGTTAGAATTCTCATACCATCTTTTATTAGCTTTTCTCCATTTTTTCCTATATTTTTACATCGATCGATGATATCCTCGACATAATTGTTTGCTGCATCTATTGGATTTTTGCCTTTGTTTATTTCACCTTTCATGTAATCGATTGCATAGAATAGATCGTAAGCCGTAGGCCGTGTTTCACGCAGTTTATTTGCCGTTTCATGTATTTTTCCTTTTCCTAAAACCATTCCATATGCTGCTGCTGCTCCTATTGCAGGTGCTCCACGAACTATCATGTCTTTTATTGCAAATGCTATGTCATCAACTGTTTTTGCAGTGTAAATTTCAAATTTGTATGGCAGTTCCCTCTGATCAATAAACTTTACTGTGTTGTTTTCAAACCAAAACGCTCTATATTCTTTTCCTTCAATTTTCATAATGATTCCCTTAGAGTAATTAAGGCTGAATCCTCAGCTTCTTTTAAACTATTTCCAACGAATAAAACTCCACTATTTTTTATCACTAGGTTTTTACTTGTTCGCAGTACTTTTAAAACCTCTTTAGCCAGTTCAAAGGTTCCAGGTGGTTCTTCCTTTTCAGTTGTAGGTAATTTTTTTGCAAGTCTTTCAGCTAGTTTTTTACTGTTGAGGTGGACAACTGCGTTTACATCATCTCGTGCATGGTGTATAAGCCAGTGAACTGGTGTTTCAATATAGGGGTTTTTAGAACCTATTGCCAAAATAATATTTTTTGTTGGATTATAATCAACAATTTCAAGAATATCATCTATTTGTATATCTCCTATATTGCTGCTACTTCCATTTATTAATAAACGCTTTCCATATTTTAGACTTACAACTGCTGCGGTAGTGTCATCTAGTAAGCCCAAGTCCTTAAATTTTTTGCCAAATCTGACGATATCTGGTATGAGTGGACAGTTACTCTGTTCTTTTGAGACAAAAAGCGTTTGAACGCCCGGGTTTGTGAGATTTCTATTCATCATTGAGACACCAATAGGGTGAAATCCTTCTTAAAGATTTCAGCTAAAATTATGCAGGGGCATTAAAACCTTCTTATCTATCGTTGTTATAGGTGAGGTAATCTGACAGTGAGATGAGCTCTATGTGTTGTTTATTTGCGTTGCAAAACCAAAGATTTTTAAAAAGCAAATGTTCTGAAGATGTACGTCGAAGAAAGATAGCTTTTGATGTCTAGGGAGATTTAAAAATGATCGGAGAAAAATTAAGAGAATTGGGCGAGTATATTGAGAAAATAGATGAAATCAAACCAATTGAATTATTGGGGACTAATATGAAAAAAATTGAAGAAGAATTGGAGGAACTTCCTGCGGAACAATTAGAACTTGGAAGTGAATTCAATAAAGATATTTTTAGAGTGATGACTGAGTATAGCAAAAAAGACATCTCCAATTCTGTAATCATATGTGAATTGTATAATCTTCTTATTGGTTTTTCAAGAAAATCGATGATTGAAACTCGGGCGGAATTGTTGGGCATTGATAGGAAAATGTATAAAGATGAGATGAATCTTCTTTTTAAAGGTAAAAGCACCTGATCTGGGCTCATCAGTCACTATTGATTCTGAATGCAATGTACATATGAAAGTGGTCTAAAAAACTGTTATTTTTTCGAGGTTTCTAGTCCTTCCGTGTCCATTTAGCATAATCGTTCTAAGCTACATTGTTCCAGTACTTCCAAATGTAAAAAAATGAGAAAGAACGATCTTCTGGCAGGAGGGAAGTAACAAAAAAGACTCAATAGATTTTAGCCAATTTCAACAAAGAAAGTGAGAGGAAAATAGCTTTCACGTCAAAAACCTCCAAAAATGTTATATGTTTGAAATAGATTAAAACCCCATATGGGATTAGATAAGCAGAATAAACTAACCTTGATGAAAATGATATTGCCTCCACTGGGTGTAGGTGCTCTGTTTTTTCTACTGAACTTTGAGCCTGTTGTAACTGTGTTTACGACTCTTCTTGTTTTTGTGTTAATGGTAGTAGATCAGGTAATAATCACAAAAAAATCTTCATAACTTCAAAATTTAACTTCAATCCCGACGTCAAAACTCTCCAAAAATATTAATATGGTAGAAAAAGATTCAGAAGAATATGGGCGATAAATGGAGAAAATACAAAGATATAACTGAATCTCCTAAAGTTTTTTTACCGACGTTAGTAATCTTCTGGATAATAATGCTCTTTTTGCTCCATCAGGCATGGATGGATAAAAGTAAGTTTTTAGGAATAGTTGGAGCCGCTATTGGAGGTGGAATAATAGGGCCGATAATATGGATATATAGACTAAAGAAAAAATAGAATGTATATCTAGGCGATTGACGCTATTTTGGTTATTTTGATGTTGAAATAAGTTGGATGCCCTGGCCTGAAAGATCATTTTAGCCTTTTTACGTTTTAAACTCTATCTTGGTAGTTGCTGATAACGGCATAAATTTAATATCCGTAATAGGGTAATGGTAATAATCTATGATAAAACTCATTTCTTTTGATATGGATAAAACACTGGTGAAAAGCACATATGCAGATTTAGTATGGTTAGAAGGGTTGCCAAAAATATATGCCCAGGAGAAGAAAACTGATCTTGAAAAAGCAAAACAATTTCTTTTAGAAAAATACGACGAAATTGGAGAGGACAGAGTGGAGTGGTACGATATTGAATACTGGTTTAATCGCTTTAATCTTAAATATAATTGGAGGGAACTATTAGAAAAATATAGATATGCCATTGAAACATATTCTGAGGTCACAAATGTTTTGAGAAGGTTGCATAAGAAATTTGATTTGATAATTGCTTCAAATGCTAGAACAGAATTCATCGAAGTAGAATTGGAGGAAACAAAACTCAGAAAATATTTCACTCATGTTTTTTCTTCAACATCTGATTTTCATAAGGTCAAAAAAGTAACTGAGTTCTACTCGATGATCTGTGATAAAATGAATATCCATCCAGATGAAATGATTCACATTGGAGATCATAAAGAATTTGATTACAATATCCCCAGAAAATTAGGGATTGCCTCATTTCACCTCGACAGAGAA
>Ga0255366_10202_pt1 | contig 12050 bp, 5 predicted proteins | sample ANMaggSeSYBR01C4_FD_182086 | JGI IMG/M metagenome (GOLD analysis project Ga0255366, IMG submission 182086) | Sediment cell enrichment communities from methane seep in Santa Monica Basin, California, United Staets - ANME aggregate JGI... | ecosystem: Environmental > Aquatic > Marine > Cold seeps >... | reverse complement strand
GTTCGATGGGTCCTACCAATAGAACAGCTTCCTTATCACCGGATGTAAATAATCCGGGATTCCGTGGAGTAACATTCGATGAATTATATATTGCCTACAAAGAGCAGGCATCAGGGTTGATTGACGGTGGTGTCGACATTTTATTGATTGAAACTGTTTTCGACACTCTGAATGCCAAAGCTGCAATGATTGCAGTAAAAGATGCGATGTTGGAAAAAGGAATGGATATTCCTGTAATGGTATCAGGTACTATCACAGATGCAAGTGGAAGAACACTATCGGGGCAAACGACCGAAGCATTTCTGAATTCTGTTTCCCACCTGGATTTGTTCACTGTTGGATTAAATTGTGCCCTTGGGGCAAAAGATTTACGGCCCTACCTTGAGGAACTTTCTGAAAAGGCTCCATTTTATGTCAGTGTCCATCCGAACGCAGGATTACCAAATCAATTCGGGGAATATGATGAAACACCGGAATTGATGGCAGGACATCTGAAAGATTTTCTGGATAACGGATTTGCAAATATTATTGGAGGTTGTTGTGGAACAACTCCTGATCATATCAGGGAATTTGTAAAACTGGCAGAAAAAGCTGAACCTCGAAAAAAGCCTCAAATAAAACATAATCTTAAGTTAAGCGGATTAGAATCTTTGATCGTTTATAAAGGGAGTAATTTCATTAATATCGGTGAACGTACCAATGTAAGCGGTTCCTTGAAATTTGCCAGGTTGATCCGTGAAGAAAAGTATGAAGAAGCCCTGTCAGTTGCCAAACAACAAGTTGAAAATGGAGCCCAGGTTATCGACATCAATATGGATGATGCCATGCTTGATTCGGAAAAAGTCATGGTTGAATTTCTTCATTTGATCGCATCTGAACCGGATATAGCCAAAGTCCCCATTATGATCGATTCTTCGAAGTGGTCAGTGATTGAGGCCGGGTTAAAATGCGTACAGGGAAAAGCCATCGTTAATTCCATTAGCCTGAAAGAGGGCGAAGAAGAATTTATTAAACATGCTTCAAAAATAAGGGATTATGGAGCTGCGGCAGTTGTAATGGCTTTTGATGAAGAAGGACAGGCAGCAACATATGAAAGAAAAATTGAAATTTGTCAGCGTGCTTATAATATCCTTACGAAAATAGTTAAATTTTCCCCGGAGGATATTATTTTTGATCCTAACATTCTCACCATTGCCACAGGCATGGATGAACATAATAACTATGCTGTTGATTTTATTAATGCTATCCGATGGATCAAAGATAATTTACCATATGCAAAAGTAAGTGGCGGCATCAGCAACCTTTCGTTTTCATTCAGGAGCAATAATGTAGTGAGGGAGGCCATGCATTCAGCTTTCCTTTTTCATGCTATTAATGCCGGACTTGATATGGGTATTGTAAATGCCGGAATGTTGCAGGTTTATGATGAGATTCCACAAGATCTGTTAAAACTGGTAGAGGATGTTATTCTTAACAGGAGGAAAGACGCTACTGAAAGGCTGATCACTTATGCCGAAAAAGTGAAAGATACCAAAGAATCTGTTGAAAAAATTGATGAATGGAGGGGAAGAAATGTAAAAGAGAGAATAAAGCATGCAATGGTTAAGGGTATTGCCGATTATATCGAAGAAGACGTTGAGGAAGCCAGGATTAATTATCCACGGTCGCTGGATATCATAGAAGGTCCATTGATGGATGGAATGAATTTGGTTGGAGATCTGTTTGGCTCGGGGAAAATGTTTTTGCCGCAGGTAGTGAAAAGCGCCCGTGTCATGAAAAAAGCGGTGGCAAAACTGCTTCCTTATATTGAAGCTGAACAGGGAGATGGAAAAATCAAATCAGCCGGTAAAATTGTGATGGCAACAGTAAAAGGAGATGTCCATGACATAGGTAAAAATATTGTTGGAGTAGTTTTGGCCTGTAATAATTTCGAGGTTGTTGATCTGGGTGTAATGGTGCCGACAGAAAAGATATTAAAAGCTGTTCTTGATGAAAAAGCTGATATACTTGGTCTTAGCGGCCTAATTACCCCTTCCCTTGAAGAAATGGTCCATGTTGCAAAAGAAATGGAACGTAAAGGAATGAATATCCCTCTTTTAATTGGAGGCGCTACAACTTCTGAAATTCATACAGCCGTAAAGATTACTCCTCAATACAGCGCTCCGGTCATCCATGTTCGAGATGCCTCAAGAAGTGTAGGTGTTTCTGCCAATTTGATATCAGAAGAACAGAAACAAAATTATGCTGATTCTATTAAAGAGAAATATCAAAAATTAAAAGAGCAGCATGATGCAAAGAAGACTGAAATCAAATATATATCTTACCAGGAGACCATACAGAACAAACTTAAAATACAATGGTCGGAATCAAACATTGTAAAACCCTCTTTCATTGGAAATAAGTTTTTTTATTCTTATCGGTTGGAAGAACTCAGAAAATTCATTGATTGGACATTCTTTTTTCATGCCTGGAAACTTAATGGTAAGTATCCAAAAATATTCAACGATCCTGTTAAAGGTGAAGCGGCTAAAAAACTGTTTAACGATGCCAATCAATTACTTGATAAAATTATAGAAAAACAAATGCTGGAGGCTAATGGAGTAATCGGGTTTTATCCCGCTAATTCAATTGGTGAAGATGTTGAGATTTATACTAATGAATCCAGGTCGAAAACTTTGGCTACTTTTCGATTTTTGCGAAACCAACAACAGAAATCTAATAATCTCCCTAATCTATCATTGGCAGATTTTATCGCCCCAAAAGGATCAGGGATGAATGATTACCTGGGATTCTTCGCAGTTACAGCGGGTATTGGCCTTGAAAAATGGCCGGAAAAGTTTGAAAAAGATCATGATGATTATAGTAGCATTATGCTGAAAGTATTGGCTGACCGGCTGGCTGAAGCGTTTGCAGAACTCATACATAAAAGGGTTAGAAAAAAATTTTGGGGATATTCCTCTGATGAAAAGATAGAATTAGCAGGTTTATTAAAGGAAGAATACAAGGGCATCCGACCCGCACCCGGATATCCTGCTTGTCCTGAACATTCGGAAAAAAGGGTTTTATTCGATTTGCTTGAAGCAGAAGAGAAACCAGGTATTAAACTAACCGAAAATTTTGCCATGTATCCGGCAGCATCTGTCAGTGGTTACTATTTTGCCCATCCGGTTTCACAATATTTTAATGTAGGGAAAATCGGAAAAGATCAGGTTGAAGATTATGCAAAAAGAAAGGAAGAAAGTGTTGCCCAGATTGAAAAGTGGCTGAATGTCAATTTGAACTATAAATAGCCAATTGAAGGAAATATAACGATTAGAAGAAAGAAAAACTAAATCAATGCGAATACCATTCAAAGAATATATTAAGGATAACCTTATCCTTTTTGACGGAGCCATAGGAACTGAACTTTATAACAAGGGTGTTTTTATCAATAGTTGTTACGATGAACTGAATTTATCACGCCCCGGCCTTATTAAAGAAATTCACCAAGCTTATGTTGAGGCAGGTGCAGAAGTAATTGAAACCAATACTTTTGGTGCTAACAGGCTTAAACTTCAGAAACATGGCCTTGAAGATAAAATTTATGAAATAAATAATCAAGGTGCAAAAATAGCGCGTGAAGCTGCCGGAGAAGATATTTATGTTGCGGGTTCCATAGGTCCGCTTAACCTGAGGCTGGAGCCTTGGGGTCCTTTGTCAGAAGAAGAAGCCAAAGAAATATTTCTGGAGCAGGCTAAAGGCCTTGTTGATGGTGATGTTGATTTAATTATTCTGGAAACATTCTCAGATTTACACCTTATTCAGCAGGCTATACTGGCGATAAAGAAAACTTATGATATTCCGGTAATTGCACAAATGACAATCGGAAATGATGGTAATTCGCTATTCGGAACCCCACCGGAATTATTTTCCTCAAAAATGGTGCAATGGGGCGCAGATGTAATAGGAATTAATTGCAGTGTGGGGCCGAAACCCATGCTCGATGCCCTGGAAAAAATGAAAGAGGTGGTGGAAGTCCCGATCAGTATAATGCCCAATGCGGGAACACCTGTTAATGTAGAAGGAAGAAATATTTACCTTGCTTCCGCTGAATATTTTGCTGAGTATACGAAAAGATTTATTCAGGCTGGGGCCACGATTGTTGGGGGTTGCTGCGGAACTGATCCATCCTTCATCAAACAGATGCGGATGGCAGTCCAATCTATTCAACCCAAAAAGATCATTCATAAAAATATCCAGGTTAAAACCACTGAAAAACTCGTCGAAGCGGTTCCAACCTGTGACAAATCCGGTTTTTCAAAAAAAATATGCAATGGTGAATTTGTTACTTCAGTAGAGATAGTACCGCCCAGGGGAACGGATCCCAGTGTTCCGGTTGAACAAGCAAAACTGTTTAAAAAAGCCGGTGTAGATGCCATTAACATTCCTGATGGTCCTAGGGCATTATCACGAATGGGCGCAAGTTATCTTTCCCTCCTGATCCAACAGCAGGCTGACATGGAGGTGATATTACACTATGCATGCCGCGACAGGAACTTATTGGGGATGGTGGGTGATATGTTGGGCGCTTATGCAGCAGGTATCAATAATATTCTTATAATTACCGGCGATCCCCCAAAAATGGGCACTTACCCGGATGCAACTGCAGTTTTTGATGTGGATTCAATTGGATTGACCAATGTGGTCAATTATCTGAATTCAGGATATGATCTCGGAGGAAATCCTATTGATAAACCGACCGGATTTTTTATTGGTGTAGGTGTTAATCCGGGTGCCATTGACCTGGATTATGAAATCAGGCGGTTTGAATGGAAAGTGAAAGCAGGTGCAGAATATGCCATTACCCAACCAGTATTCGACAATGACCTGTTTTTTCAATTCATTAAACGCATAGAGCATGTTAAAATCCCAATCATTGCAGGTATCTGGCCATTGGTAAGTATTCGGAATGCTGAGTTCATGAACAATGAGGTGCCGGGAGCCAGCGTACCTGACCGTATCATGAAAAGGATGTATGCAACCAAATCAAAAGAAGAAGCACGTGAATTGGGCCTTGAAATTGCCAGGGAAACGATAAGGGAATTGAAGAAGGAGATTGCAGGTGTGCAGGTATCTATGCCTTTCGGAAAAAGTAAATACCCCCCTTGACGTTCTCAAGGAGGTATTATAAAGAGAATTATGAAAAAGAAGAAGTTTAAATTTCTTCCAAAAAAATTCTACATGTAAATATCTGTGATATCAATACTATCCAGGTACAATTCCAGCACTTCAGCTGAATTGACTGCCAGTATCTGGTCTATTTCGTCCGATCCCGGCAAATAAAATACTTCAACATAAAAGCCATAAACGGCATATAGCTGAATACTGTAGATGCTATAGTTTCTTTCTGCAACATGCTGACCATTATTCAAGAGAACATAACTCTTTAGGTCTTCGGTCAAATTTTGAAAGTCTAATGATGTAATCACCTTTTTATGTTTTTAGTTAATATTCTACTTAATTAAAAAGAAACTTAAAATTGCCAGAACCAAGCTTATCAACTGAATGTAAAAAAGACTCTTTGAAAAACTCTCTCTTGATTCATCAAATTCCTGTTTAGATAATTCTTGTTTATTAATTTCCATTTTCACCTTACCAAAAATTTAGACTTGATTTGCTTTTTTCTCGATTGAGCATTCCATTATTACAAAAGCGTACCAAAGTGAAAAACAAGACACACTCAACTAACAATCAATGATTTATAAAATATACTGGAATAAAAAACTACTATCCGAAAACAATAAGGTTTACCATTTTCGTAGAGTAAGAGTGGAGAGGGATATTAGTGAATGGTTAGTTGGGAATTGGCTATTTGTTAAATAGTTTATAGGCTGAATAATAAAACAGTTATATTTTAGGTAATAAGAAAATAATGGATAACCATTTATTAAAATTAAAAATCCCGAAACCGGTGCTTCGGGATTTTACCTTCATAATGTTTGTAAGAAGCTTACTACATTTAATTTGGATTTATTTGCGAAGATGAAATCTTTATCCCTTAATCGGGAATTTGAGATGCCTTTCCAGAATTAGTATTCCAATAATCAGATTTATCCGAACTTTCAACATAACCATTCATATCATAATCTCCCTGTTTATATCCTGTCTCGCCTAATTGTTGCAACCAGATATCATTTTTGTCTTTATTGTCTATTTGGCTATCGGCATTTCCATCTGCTGCAATCATACTCCAAACTCCGGTGTTTAACTCTTTTTGTGCTTTTAGGCCACCGTAAGCTTTGAAACCACTGTCAGTAAAATCATATGCATAAACATTGCCTGATTTTGTTAATGGATATGCTGAGATAATATCAAGGTGATTTCTGTGATGGATTACTACAAATAATTTCTGTGAAACTTCACCCGTGAATTGCAATAAATCGGAACCGTTAATATCAACCAAAGAACCATCGTTTAAAATAAAGCATGCTTTACGGGAAATAGTTTTATCAGTTGTAGCAAATTCGATACCCGAAGCATCTCTTAATTCAATTAGGGCCCAATCGACTATATTACTATTCGGAATTTCTGATACATTTTCTGTTCCTGTATAATTCCAGGGCTCAGCATAATATGGCTGAGTTAAGGGTAATGAGCCTGATTGGTTAAGGGAAGTTGCCATTTGCCCGCTTTCATAAGGCCCTTCAAGTAAAGCTAAAAACTGGTAATCAAATCCGGTTAAAACTATGTTTATTTCAGGTTTTTGAAAACCCTGTAATAATTTATAGTTACCATCATAACAGTAATTTATGACAGGCTCCCCAATCGTATAGCTTAATAAAATATTATTATTGATATCAGAGATGCCTGACGAAGAAATGACTTCAGAGTTAATTGATTGACCATTTAAAAATAGTTGAAACATCAATATTAAAACCAAAATAAGAAATTTATATTTTCTACTTTTTTTCATTTTGCATCCTTTTAATGTGATTATTCTGAATAAAAACCTTGAATTTCAGTTTCAGTTAAAGCCCTGCTATAAATTCTAATTTCATCTATAATTCCATGAAAAGGATGGTCATTTGAATAATTATCACCAATTAAAACCGGAGTCGAAGTATTTTGTATTTGTAAAGAAGCTACTTCATTTGAGTCAACAACTACTCCATCCTTATATAATTTGACATCTCCATAACTAAAAGTAGTTACTAACAACGTCCATTTATTTAGTTCAGCAATTGAAGGATCAATACATTCTACTAAACTATCAGTATCGTAAAATCTAACCCTAAATTCTTGCAAATTCGCACCCGCTCTATTCATGTTAAAAGATTTTTCGTTGAATCCACCAGCATTTTGATGCTTTGAAATAATGGATAAATAATTCTCCCCTATAGAATTTTCATCAAGCAAAACCCAACTAATAATTGATAATTCTTCGTTCTCATCAAAATAATCACCTATTAGAATATGGTTGTCAATACCATTATAATAGTAAGCACTGTTTTGATTATTGAATCTATCCTGACATAGAACTGGCCCATTTACAACTCCATGAATGCCATTTCCACTTTCATCATTAGCATTTCCATTAAAAGGATAATAAGCCTCCAATCCGTTAGTAGGTGGGTCAACAGTTGTAAAACTCCAGATTGGGCCATCGGTTGTATTAAACTGGTCATGCGCAACTATTTTCCAATAATATGTTTCGTTGTAAGTTAATATTCCCGGATCAAAACTTGTTTCTGTTTGGCCTGAATTTATAATGGTTGGAGGATTTGTTGTACCAAAATAAACATCATAGGATAAAAGATCATTTTCAGGATCGGAACAAGTCCAATTTAAAGAGGAATTTATTATTATGCCGGTGGATCCATCTGCAGGGTCAGGGCTTGCTGGTACATCCGGTTGTTGATTTATGGATTGATCTCTTATACATCGAACCGAAAATCCTTTTTCTTTAGTATTTTCATTGCTCTCCAAAACTTCATTGTAGAAATTGATCCGGCGATACCATACATGATCAATATCAAATTCTGTTGATGTCCAAAAGTATCCACGATTTCCTTGATGTTCAAAATAGTAGCCCGGACGACGATTTCCTGCCGGTAAAACACTAAACCCACTTTCGTTTGTAGCGCCTAAGTTTGGTGTGTGCCATAAACCGGTTCCTTCCTCAATAGTTCCTATTGTTTTAAGTTTACCTCCAGCAATTGTATCTCCACTAAGAAAATCTGTTAGTACATTAAACTCTGAATGTGATGGTATATGCCATCCATTCGGACATATACCTTGAGATCCTTCAATATTTGTATATTGCATTAATTCATCCCATTGGTATAAACCTCCATAAGTTTCACAATTTTCTGCAATATCTTCATAACAATACTTTTCAATAGTATCATTATCTTGCATATCTTCAATTCCATTTATCATTATACCGATATTGAGATTTTCCCTTAACCAACATTGGTTTCCTATTTTAATTGTATAATATGTTTGCCCATGATAATTTATAGAAGGCATACCCGGACAAGGTTCACCATATTGATATGCAGGATATGTACCAATATTTCCCAATGAATCAACCCATAGTTCATATTGATTACCATTTTGATCTGTTAAAATAAATGACTCTGTTCTTTTAGAATTCAGGGCATAGGGTACACTTACCAACTGACTGGTGCCCATAATTGTAAAACTCCCTTGCCCTTCAGTATCAATAGCAATTTCTATATAAAATTCATCATCACCCCAATTTATGGTGCTGAAATTTCCACTTGTAGTTGTACCTCCTCCGATTTGTATGGCAATCTGTCCAAAATCATTTGTTGTAACACTATGGACTTCTTGGTAAACAGACAATCCGGTAGTGCCGCCTTTCAAAATTGATAGTTGGAAATCAATTTGCTGATTGGATAAAATTTGTCCAACAGAATCTCTGATAACCGCCTGGTAATTTACAAGTTCAGGAGTTTGAGAAAATCCGAAAACGATAAAAAACATAAACAAAATAGTAAACCTGTGCTTCATAATTAATAATTTTTATAAGTTTATAAAACGGTAAAATTAAAATGGGAGAAATGGCTTTCAACAAAGTAGTTAACTTATTGGGTAAGGGTAATTAATATCAGGGTGAATACTCAATTTTTTAAGGTGAAGGATTTCCTTGTATTATTCATCCGATGACTCGGAGTCATCGGATGAATAGTGGCGATATTAGATTTTTACGATTACTTTTGTCCCTGAACTTATCCCATCATTATTTAAAATATCAGTTATCTCAAAACTAACCTCCGTATTATTCAATCGATTATACATTTCCACAATCTGATTTATAATTTCATGTCCCTTGCCTGTTGAGATTTGGTTGTAGTTCTTAACTTGCTTTGATTTTTTAAGCCCTATGCCATCATCAATTATTTCGATTTGAAGTCTATTTTCTTGTGAGATAACTTTTATTTCCAAATTCCCCTTTCCCTCCTTATTTACAAGCCCATGCTTCACTGCATTCTCAGCAAATGTCTGGATGATCATGCGAGGAACAAGAGTGTTCATATCTACCTTTTCATCTATATTTATCGAAAAGTCAAATTTATCAATATATCTAAATTGTTGGAGTTTTAGGTAATTCTCAACAAATTCAATTTCATCTCCTAATGTTATAGAAATTTTTTTACTATTGTTCAGTGTGTTTCGTATCAAAGACGAAAAGTCAACCAGGAATTCATGGGCTTTTTTCTTGTCCTCCTTGTACAAAACAGAGCTTAAGGTATTTATTGCATTAAATGTAAAATGTGGATCAATCTGGTTTTTGATTGTGAGCAATTCAAGTTCAGTCATCCGTTTTTCTTTTTCAAATCTTTTTTGAAGGTTGGTTCTTTGAAGTTTTAATAGGATATACAAAAAGAGGGATATAAGCAGATATATGCCAAAGTAAAACGGATACTTGAAATAATAAAACCGGTTTTCAAAATATAAATAATATCGCCCTATTCCCTTGCTTTGTATATATAAATTTACTTTCTGGTCTTTAAAGCTACATTTTGACACTTGCAAATTAGTTTCTACTAACTCCGGGAAATCAACAATTAAAGTATGACTGAAGCCCTCCTGGTAAATAAATATTTTTTCAATGTCACTTCTATAAGTTATAATTTCAGTTTTGCCGTCATTATTTAAATCTACCTGGTCAATTCTTTCGCCTAAATTAATGTCTTGCCTTTTATTAATAAACTTTAGCCCAGGTGTAACCTCAAAACATTCATTATCTGCACGTTTGTAAAGTATCAGTTTAGTGCTATTGTCAGATTCAATAACAAGGAATTTATAATTACGGTCATCTAATTGTCGACGAATGATTTCATCTCCGGTGGTATTGTATTTAATTAACCATGAAGTATCAATGTTGGTTTCGCCATTAAACAAGGCATAAATAAACAATTCATTTCCTTCTTTTATAAGTGTTGTTATTATATTTGATTTTCTTCTGTGTTGTTCAATGGGAGTAAACAACAACTTAAGTTTTTCATTGAAAACAAATAGTCTTGATATTGAATCGCAATAAAAATTCTCATGAGGCACGGGGGCGTTTTCGGGAGTTGAACAGGTTACTGTAATTACATAACCAGATGTACTTGCTTTTTTAACAATAGGCAAGTTAATTGCTGCATATTTTACATCATTCATAACAAGTTTATCATTATAAATATCATAAGCATAAATAGCTCGTGGGGCCTTACTAAATCCTGCCCTGATGCAGAATATGAACTCCTTGTATCCATTATTGTTTAAATCAAAAAAACCACCATAGGTAATCAAAAAGTCTGGGATGTCATTTTCTAATTTTACTTTGGCAATAAAACTATCCACCACTACCTTTCGCTTACTCATTGGATCTATACCTTTTAGAAATAATGAATCTGAACTATATTCAAAAAAGTAAATTTCATCAACCTTATCATTATCGAAATCAGCAAATAAGAGATTGTGTTTTGGAAGCAAATTTCTTCTGGAATTAAATTGATTTATTAAAACCTTACTATCATTAGATGAAATATCAGTCCAACATTTCATACATGGAAACGTATTATTATCTTTTTCATAACCAAGAAAAAAATATTCACTCAGGGAATCATTGTTCATATCATGATAATAGGTTTGATTCTCTCTGAATTTCTTTTGTTTAACAATTTCCAGATTATATTTATTGAATATTTGTGGGAGAAAATATATTATCAATAGTGCAACAGGTATCGAAATAACAAAAGGATTGGTTACTATATTTAGGAAACGGTTCATTTACAATTCACTATCCAATAACCTGATATATTTTACCGGCATTTTAAATGAGTGTAATATACCATCAACTTCCAATTCACATATCCTTTTCTTCCGGTTTAGCTGTTTTAAATAACTCAAATTTATAGCAACAGACCTGCTAATACGGAAAAACAAATCACCAGGCAATTTTTCTAAAACTGTTGCGAGATACATGCTTACCATATGGGATTTATCATTTATAAGGAATATTTCAGAGTAATTTCCTTCTGCTTGAATGTAAAGAATATCCTCTGGTGATAAAAACACTGATCCTATACGACTATTAAATTTTATTTTATTAGGAGTCAGTTTATTTAAAACCAGTTTTATGTTTTCTTTTCCATTAAGCTTTGATTTTTCGCACTGATAACGTTTTATAGCTTTTTTCAAAAGACGTGAATCCACAGGTTTTGTCAAATAATCAAATGCTGAATGTCGGATTGCTTCGATGGCATATTCATCATAAGCGGTAACAAATATAATTGTTGGTTGAACATCAAAGTTTTGAATTTCATGCAAAAATTCAAATCCATTTTTTTCAGGCATTTGAATATCCAGGAAAACAATATCAGGCTGATGATCAAGGATTAATTGAACACCATCATCCACATTATTGGCAGTTTCAATAACTTCAATCTCCTCTAATTCATTCAAGAGCTCTTTAAATAATTCAATCGCTCTAATCTCATCGTCTATGATAATTGACTTTATTTTATCCATGCAAATACTACCTTGTTTTAAACATC
>Ga0255366_10201_pt1 | contig 12085 bp, 8 predicted proteins | sample ANMaggSeSYBR01C4_FD_182086 | JGI IMG/M metagenome (GOLD analysis project Ga0255366, IMG submission 182086) | Sediment cell enrichment communities from methane seep in Santa Monica Basin, California, United Staets - ANME aggregate JGI... | ecosystem: Environmental > Aquatic > Marine > Cold seeps >... | reverse complement strand
TTTGTCAAGGTGATCTAAAAACGCTGTTCTTTCCCCTATTTCATCTAATTTTTCATCTCTTCTCTTTATCTCAGCTTCTAATCTCTCTAAATCTCCCTTGTTACTTGATTCAAAAACCGTAACGCAATCCATAGCTTTTTTGTACTCTTTTGCTAAATCCTCTTTTGTTAATCTTACGTAAGAGGACATCAAATAACCCTTATGCCCCATTAAGGTCTCTACAACATCTCTATTACAGGTTTGCGCCATACGTGTCCTATAGTACTTTCTAAGGCAATGTAGATGTATCTCCCTATATCCTGTTCTCCTGTCTTTTGTTCCAAGGTCTACTTTGTCCAGTAGCTTATTCCATCTTATTCTTACAGCACTCCTTGATGTTGGGAATACTCTATCATCATTCGCACTCTTGCCGTACTTCTTGCTTATATGTCTCTTCGCAACACTTTCTAACCACTTCTCTCTCTGTTTGAGCCACTTATCCATGTATCCGCTTGCTTCATTGCTAATAAAAACAGTTCGAGATTGCTTATTCTTACAGTATTCCGCTTCTAGTTCAATCCTTACAGGTTTTTCTTTCATGAATATATCGTGTATCGTGAATTTTGTCGCTTCCCCGATTCTCATCCCGCTCGATACAAGAGTTAAAAATACTGCCTTATCCTTTAGATTACCATGTGATAAAATATCTTTCAGTTCTTTCTCTGTTGGAATCCTATCCCTTGTAATTGGCTCTCTTATTCTTTGAATCATTGATAAATCATCTATTGTGTTAATATCAAGGGTTACTCTATTTCTCTGTAGAAACTTCCTAATACAGCTAATATAAACAGAGTATGTTTTTGGGGCAAATTTGTCTTTGATGCTCTGTGCATAAAATAGAATATCCGCATCATAATCTCTATTACCAGTAAAATATGTTTCAGAACTCACTCCAAGGAGGTTGAAGTATCCTTTTAATGCACCCCTATAAGTTTCTTTTGTGCTCTTGATGTATCTAGCGAGAAACATATCAATTGGATCAATAATTTGCTTTGTTTGCATGCCTGTGTTTCTTTGCCCTATTGTACTTAAAGAATTGGTGTTATTTTGTACTGTTTGCGTAATGTCTTTTTTGTTGTTTTTACACTTTAGGCGAGTATTGGCATTTGTCTTAAAACCTTTAGGTAGAAAAATTCGTCAACAGTCGAAGGCTTGCTTAAGCTATCATGCTCCGCAATACAATGAGACTCTAGAATATTTAAATGAAAATATTGAATAAATATCCTAAAATAAGTATCTGGGGAACTGTAATAAGTGGTAACCATAATGCAGCTTTTTTACCGATGTTGTGCCATATAAGCCCAATCTCAGTATAATCTGTTGCTACTCCAGCCATAAGAAACGTAAAACTGTTTCCAAATGCACCAGTCTGGTTAAATATTTCAAAAGCAAGCGGAGAGCTACCCTCAGAACACACCTCAATAATTGTTGCAAATAAAAGGGTTACAATAAGCCCCAATAACGTTGGTCCCATATAAGTCATAAATAAATCGTGAGAAACATATGCTCTAGCAAATGCAGCCATAAGCATTCCAACTAAAAGCCACCACATAACCATTTTAGTAAGTGACCAAGAACCTTTAATCGTTCCTTTTATTGCATCTACATTGTTTTTTGCTGTAAAATCATATTCCCTCCATCTTCGTTTTATATCTTTTACTATGGAGAAATCAGTTAATACTGGCTTGTCTTCTCCCTGCTCACAATGACTACACTCCACCATTCCTCTTCGTTCCAAATTTTGATAGATTAAACCAGTTGTCATTGCAATTACCAATGCAGAAATAATAATAAATGCAGCTTTCAAGCCAAAAAAACCAAAGAGGAGAACAGTAATCGGAAGGTTTGCCCATGGCGATGCTAGTAAAAATGCAACAACCGCAGAAGTGCTAGCTCCTTTTTTATACAGCTCCATCGCTATTGCCAAGATTCCATGAGAACATGCAGTCATCAGAAAGCCAAATATGATCGCATAAAGTATGGTTCTTTTTCGGTGTCGAGATAAATATTTTTCAATATATTCTCTTGGTATAAAATAGTCAATGATACCACCTACAAGAAAACCAAGCAACACAGCCCACCAGATCAAACCTAGATAATCCATGAAAGCATCAAAAAAAGGTTTTAAAAAAGGTAAAAAATAGCCCGCAACTACAAGAGCAACAACTATAGTTCCAATTATGAAAAGACGTTCCTTATACCATTTCTTTGGTTTTATCGAACTACACGATGGACATGATATCCCATTAGATATATTCTGCTGTTTTTCATATTTCTCCTTACATGCCTCTGAACAAAAATAATGACCATGGGCTTTAATGGTTCCGTTCATTCCACAAATGGGATCTGTTTTATCCATCTAAACAACCACAAACTAAACTAGTTATTTCAATATTTTTCCGGTTTCCATATACCATAAATATAAATCAAGTTCAGCAAGAGTGAGATTTGTTTTTCTAGCGAGTTTCTTTAGTAAATTTTCTATCACCATATACTTTCTCTTCGTAATAGTCTTAGGCTTTTCAATCAGTTTGTAATCAACCAGAAGATCGACTATATGGAAGTCAATAATCGCATAATCGTCAAAACCTACATTTCTAAGAAAATGACTCGCCTCTTTGTATCCAAGACCTTTAACGTTTTCAACAATCCACTCCCTTAGAGCATTCCCATCATGAATCTGAACAATCTCTCCCAAACTATCCTTACATTTTATTGATTCTGAAATATAGGCTGCCCTTGCATTAGGAAACCTGTGGCCACAGCCCCTTAGTTTTTGTGCAAGAACATCTTTAGAATCTGTCAGAAAACATTCTCCAATTTCTTTCTGAATTTTTATGCTTTTCTCAGCGTTAAAATTTGCAGTTAAGATGCAGAAGCATAACTCCTTAAACAATTCATCATTAGATTTTTTATCTAGCTCTTTAAATTCTTGAATTCTACTGTCAACCAGTTTACTGATATCACTGTTTTTTAGAGTTATGATTTTGTTTGTTAAGTCATTCATGCATATCAACCAACCATTGATTTCAAATTAAATGCTGTTAATTATATCAATCACATACAAGGAATAGCTCTTTAAGATCACATCTACTCCTAGTATCTATAATGGGTTATGGGGGTTTACCTTTATTACCATTATTAACAAGTAATTTTGACAACATGCCCATGTTTTTTAAATGGGAGGTGTGGAGAAACAAAACTAGCACCAGAGATATAGAGTGGTGAGGAGATGGAAGGGAGGAAGTATAAAAAGATTATTTTTCTCCTGTCCGCTCTGTTGTAATTTTGATTCTCCACTTTTCTGTTGAGCTAATCCAGATGTTTTTTTCATCATTTCTTTTTTAACAGCCATATAGTTGATACAGCCTCCCCCATTGCCCAGTTATTAACAATTGTTAATGTAATATCAGTATTTAAATATTCTGGTCTATCAGATGCCACATATAAGAAGATTTACAGATACAATAGATAAACAGCATAAATCCAAATTTGGTTAGATAAACATAATAAACACCCGTTAATTATAAGTACAAACAAGATGATACAAAATTGCATGAGACAGGCCCCTTGTGAATATATGATGTGGAATGGATTGCCAGTCATAAGAAGGGAACTCGCTGAATGTATAATCAGCAATTTTGGATTGAATCAAAAAGAAACCGCAAGAAAACTGGGAGTAACGCCTGCAGCAGTATGTCAGTATCTGTCCAAAAAACGCGGTAAGATCAAAATCATAGACGAAAAGATACTAAAAGAAATCAGTGTCTCTGCCAAACGAATTATTGAAGATGATGGGAACTCTATTGTAACAGAAACCTGCAGACTTTGTAAGATCATGAGATCTGAGGGGATATTTTCCTTTTTCTGCAATGCATGCGATAACGACGAATGAAAAAGTGTTCATTTTAAACTTTGCAACAGATAGATAGAACACATAGCCCTGATTTCTATAACATTGCACATTATTGCGCCTATGCTTTTTAAAGAATAAATGAAACCATCTAGCAAGAACTATGTTCAATAGCATCATTTGGACATGCGTTGACGCATGCACAGCATTCAATGCATTCTCCAACATCTTTTGCTATTGCTTTTCCATCTACTACTTCAAATATATCAACGGGGCACGAGGTAACACAATCCCCAGCACCTGTACATTTATCATAATCTATTGTAATTTTTATGTCCTCTTCTTCAAATTCTTTTTTCATCTAATAACAACCTCCAACTACGATATCAACCTTTAATCTTATCATTCATTTTAAGGATTTCGCTATTTAATTTTTAACTTAGCTTGTGCAATATCTCTAAGTTCAACCTTTCTTATTTTACCACTGGCAGTCATCGGAAAATCATCAACAAATATAACATATTTTGGTACCTTATACCTAGATATGCCCTCTCTACAAAAATTCTGTATATCTATTTCTGTGACATCTGGAGAATTCCTAAGTTGTACAAACGCACAAATCTCCTCCCCATATTTAGCACTTGGAACACCTACAACAGACACATCTTTAATTTCCTTATGCATATAAAGGAACTCTTCGATCTCCCTAGGATAAACATTTTCTCCACCTCTAAGGATCATATCATCTATTCGTCCCAATATGCTAAAGTATCCCTCTTCATCCATCGTTGCCAAATCGTTGGTATGCAACCATCCATCTCTTATTACCTCTTCAGTCTCTTTTGGCATCTTAAAGTAGCCTTTCATAATATTAAATCCCCTAGCTATAAGCTCCCCTGATTCATTTGGAGGCATATCTTCTCCAGTAGATGGATCGACTATTTTAACATCAATATTAGGCAGTGCTTTACCAACTGTCTCAACACGTTTACCTACGGGATCATTCCTGCACGTCTGAGTTATAACTGGCGAAGCTTCCGTTAGCCCATAACAGATAGTAATCTCCCTCATACTCATTTTGTTCATTACATTAATCATCACTTCTACTGGACATGCCGACCCAGCCATAATCCCAGTTCTAAGTGATGTAAGATCAAATGAATCGAAATCAGGATGCTGCAACTCAGCGATGAACATCGTCGGCACTCCTTGTAACGCAGTGCAGTTCTCTTTTTCTACAGCTTGCAGTATCTTACCTGCATCAAAAATCTCGATGGGGACCATTGTCGACCCGCGAATCACACAATTTAGGGTTGACATGACACATCCAAAACAATGGAAAAAGGGAACTGGGATGCATAGCCTATCTGTCTCCATCATACCCATGGTTTCACCCACGTGATAGGCATTGTTGACAATATTATAGTGAGTGAGCATTACACCCTTTGGAAAACCAGTCGTACCTGAAGTATATTGCATGTTGATGACATCTTGTGGATCAAGTGATTGCTGTCTCTTTTCAAGATCATCTTCTGAAACACTTTCACCGAGATTAAGTATATCTTGTAAGATATGCATTCCTTGATATCGTCGATCGCCTAGGAATACAATATTTTTGATATATGGAAGTTTCTCTGAATGAAGGTTGCCAGGTTTGGTTCCAGCCAATTCCGGAAGGACACTATTTACTATTTTAACATAATCAACATCTTTAAAACCATCTATCATGAAAAGAGTTGTTGCATCAGATTGTTTGAGTAAATATTCAAGCTCATGGGATTTATAATAGGTATTAACAGTTACCAATATTGCACCAATCTTAGCAGATGCAAACTGCAAGAGAACCCATTCTGGTATATTGTATGCCCACACAGCAATATGATCCCCTCGTTTTATCCCAAGTGCCATCAGTCCCCGTGCAAGTTGATCACAGCGATCTTTAAACTCAGCATAAGACCATCTAAGATCTCGGTCCACGTAAACCAGTGCATCATTTTCAGGATATTTACTCGCCGTTTCATCTAGTATTTCGCCAATCGTCTTTGATATCATAGTCCTATCCCCCTTTAATTTCAAAACTTTGTTGTTTAGTTTTAATGATTAAAGTAACCTCACAGATAGGATAATTAAACATATTCTAATAAATATTGTGGAATAGTAAAATCAATCTATGTCATAATTACCACGCAAGGAGTTAGAATACCGTTACAAAATAGTCAGAATGTTTAAACATACAAATTTATTACAGTATTTTATGGAGTATGTTAGTGGTAAAACACTTACAAGAGATGGTTTTGAGGAAGGATACATTGGCTTTGAGAATCATAAGGTGGTAGACAAAGGATTGAGAACTCCTCCAAAAAAACCTATATGCGACGGGTTAATCGTTCCAACCTTCGTTAATGCCCATACCCATATCGGAGATTCGTTTATTAGAGAAAAAGACATAAAACTTCCAAAAAATATTGAAGAATTAGTTGCACCACCCAATGGATTAAAACACAAACTACTAAACCAAGCTTCTGAGGGCGAGATAATAGATGGAATGAAAGAATCTATTGGCGAAATGAAAAAAACAGGCGTATCTCACTTTTGTGACTTTAGAGAAAACGGAACCGCAGGAATTAGTCAGCTGAAAAAAGCACTTGAGAATACAAATGTTTCATCCCTAATTCTGTCAAGACCCAAAGAGCTGAGATATGACCATCATGAGATGGAGCTTCTGTTGAAAAACTCGGATGGAATAGGGGCAAGTAGCATAGTGGACTGGAATTACTCAGAACTTGAAAAGGTTGCAAAACATGCAAAAAGTAAGGGGAAAATGTTTGCAATTCATGCGAGCGAGAGAATCAGGGAGGATATAGAACTAATTCTAGATTTGAAACCTGATTTTTTGGTTCATATGGTTAAGGCTACAGAGTCAGATCTCATTCGTGCCAAAGATGCTAACATCCCCATCACGGTATGTCCACGTTCAAATGCGTTTTTTGGTTTGAAACCAAATATAAAGATGATGAAAAAGATTGGAATTGACATAATGATTGGCACAGATAATGCAATGTTGAACGCACCTAGTGTTTTGGATGAGATAAGATACATACAGTCCCTATATACAGAGTTCACAAAATGGGAGCTTCTACAGATGATAACATATATTCCGAGGAAAGCTTTAAATCTAGATGTCGATATTCTTGACCTCAATTCACCAGCCGAGTTTGTAGTGCTGGATAAAAAGTACTTAAAGACTTTATATATTTCAGCCTATAGATAGGGGGATAGCATGAAAGTAGAAGAAATAATGTCAACAGACCTAATTGTTGGATATGTTCCTGGTACAGTTAAAAGTGCTCTGAATTTACTAGCGAAACATAATGTCTCAGGTATGCCAATTTTGAAGAAGGATACGAAAAAAGTTGTAGGAGTTCTAACCAGGACAGACATTTTCAAAAATGCAGATGAGGAACAACTTGCTTTAATTATGAGCAAAGAAGTACATTCTGTAACTAATGACCAGGATATTAAAGACGCTGCCAAATTATTATTCGAAAAAAGAATACATGGCCTTCCTGTAGTCAACAAGAAAAAAAATCTTGTGGGAATAATAAGTCCCAAAGATGTACTAAAAGTTCTTTCGGATAAAAATGAGAGGGAAGCTGAAAATTACTTTACAAACATTGTCGCCCCTACATACCAGGATACCCCTATAAACATTGCAATGGAAATCATTAATATCACAAGTGAGAACGCCCTTCCAGTCTTAAATGATGAACTTAAGTTAAGCGGTATTGTAACAGATGGAGATCTGTTTAAACTTAGCCACATCCGTGAAAGCGTTTCTCAGACAAATATAGGAATGGGTGGAGATGAAGATCAATGGACTTGGGAAGGAATAAGAGATATTGTAAGATTACATTACTCAACATCAGAGGTTACTTTACCACAGATTCCGGTAAAAGAGATAATGATAACTGATGTGGTAAAGGGATTCAAAAACACGACTGTTTCAGAAATTGCAAACAGCATGCTTAAACATGATATCAGCCACATACCCATCGTCGATGCCGACGATCGGCTTATCGGCATGATCTCCGATATTGATCTTATGGCCTGCATGTTTTAAATCCTAGTAGCTTATTCCTATTCCAAAATTACGATTAGGAGAATTTTAGTTTATGCCTCTAGACATTTACGATAAAATCATGATGCTTGCCAAGAGAAGGGGTTTTATCTACCCGTCCTTTGAGATATATGGGGGAGCCGCCGGTTTTTATGACTATGGACCACTGGGTTCTAGACTCAAACAAAATATAGAGAATCTATGGCGTAGTTTTTATCTATTGAAAGATAACTGTGTTGAAATAAGTACGCCGACAATAACACTCCATGAGGTTCTGAATGCTTCAGGTCATGTCGACGAATTCACCGATCTTACAGTGGATTGTAAAAAATGTAAAACATCCTACAAAGTGGAAGGCATCATAGAAGACGGTGCAAATGTAGAAGATGCGGTAAAAAATGACAAGGTAAAGTGTCCTACTTGTGGCGCCGTTCTAAAAGATCCGTATCCTGTAAATCTTATGTTTTCTACAACCATTGGCATGGGTGAAGGTAGAGCTGCGTTTCTAAGACCTGAAACAGCACAAGGAATATTTACAAATTTTCATCTTCTATATAGATATGCACGAGAGAAACTGCCGTTTGGAGTAATACAAGTTGGACGAGGTTATCGAAATGAGGTATCACCCAGGCAGGGAACCATAAGGATGAGAGAGTTCTCCATGGCTGAGGCTGAAATCTTTTTCGATCCAGAAGATAAAACACACCCTTATTTTGATAGTGTCAAAGACAAAGAATTGTATCTCTTTGATAACGAAAAAGAAATGAAAATATCAATGGAAGAAGCGGTGAAAAACAAGGAAATCAACAATCAAGCACTCGCATACTATATGTACCTTACACAAGAATTTCTAATGTCTGCTGGTGTAGATCCAAAGAAATTCAGATTCAGAAAGCATGCATCCGATGAACTTGCCCACTATGCACAAGAATGCTGGGATGCGGAATTATTTAGTGAAAGGTTTGGCTGGGTAGAATGTGTTGGCATAGCGGATAGATCTGCATATGATCTCAATGCTCATATTGAGTCTTCTGGGACAGATATGTATGCAATGAGAAAATATGATGAACCAAAAATAGTAGAAGTAAGAAAGATTGTTCCGAAGATGGGCGCTCTTGGCCCTCTTTTTAAAGGTAAGGCGGGTAAGATCAAAACTGTCTTGGAAAACATGGAATTGAAAGAATCAAAAAAGATTTCTGTTGACATTGATGGAGAAATTTTGGAAATACCAGATAGCTGCTATGATATAGCGGAAACAAAGGAAAAAGTAGTTGGTGAAAAGTTTGTACCTCATATTATAGAGCCATCATATGGTATTGATAGAATTTTGTACTGTGTACTTGAGCATAACTATCGTGAAATAAAGAAAAAGGGGGAAGAATATAGACTTCTTAAACTAAACGCACTTGTAGCCCCTATCAAAGTGGGAGTGTTGCCTCTAATTAGCGATGAACGGCTTGTCAAGGTTGCAAAAGAGATAGATGAAAATCTAAGAAATGCAGGTATTGCTACATACTATGACGAAGGTGGCACAATTGGTAGGCGTTATGCACGTATGGATGAAGCAGGAACACCGTTTTGTATAACTATCGATCATGACACACTCGAGGATAATACTGTAACAACCAGAGACCGTGATACTACAGAACAGGAAAGAAAAAAGATAGAGGATGCCGTTCAATACATCAAAGATAAAACCTCTCAATAGACATCAATACCAAAACAAAATGACCAAGTGACATACTGGTTCTCAATCATAGAAACATGAGTTGAAATGGAGAAAGGACTAGAAAAATTTCCAAACCGTGATTTCATCGGTTGTACTGCTACCAAACCTACCATATGCCACAACTTCTATTATGTGTCTATGTTTAAGCAGGGTCCTTGTATTCCATGTCCAAGTGTACGGCTCGCTATCATCAGTTGCCCTAATTTTACCATCTACGCGAAATTCTACAAAACTGGTATCATCTGATGCATCAACTTCTATGTCAATACTTCCATATATTATAGATTTAAAGAGGAGGGGTAGCACCCTATAATTCGCTACATACAATGCTTTTTGTGGTTTGACAATATTAACTTCTATTACTTCACGTTGCATAGGAACATTAACCCATAATGTATCATATTCACCTATTTCGTAATCTTCTGTATATTTACAGAGATACTCGTACGCATAGGCATGAATGCATAATTCCCCAGATGCTACATCCATTTCATAAAAACCAGATGAATCGGCAAAAGTATACTTCCAATAAGAATGTCCTCTATCATCATGCCAGTGAAGAGACACATAAGCATCTATAATCGGATAATCTGTTTCAACATCGGTAATATGGCCACAAACAACTGAGTTTTCGTTAATAATAAACTGCATGGTGATGTTAATCTCTAAACTCTCATACTCGCCGATATCATAAGATTCTGTATGCACTTCCAAATATTCGTCTGCCTCAACATCTATATTAATTTCTCCAGCTGCTACGTTCATACTGTAGAAACCAGAAGAATCAGTAGAGGTATAATCCCAAACGTTATGACCTTGATCATCGTTCCAATCAAGATCAACACTGGCATTTTCGATAGGGGCACCAGTTGTCTCATCAGTTACATAGCCACAAATAATTGAGTTTTTAGGAGGTATTGGATAGAGAGAAGCGTTAATCCATAATGTTTCATTCTCGTCGATATCATGGGATCCTTCATACTTGGAGTAGTATCCATCAGCATAAACATTTATACCACTAATCTCACCTGCTGCTACATTTGCACTGTAGAAACCAGAAGAATTAGTATAAGTGTCATTTGAATAAAAATGTCCTTGATTGTCTTCCCAGTAGAAATGAAAACGGGCATTTTTGATAGGTGCTTCGGTTAATTCGTTGATAATATATCCACAAACAACTGAGTTTTTAGGAGGTATGGGATAAAGAGAGATGTTAATCCATAATGTTTCATTTTCACTGATATTATAATCCCATATAGATTCAGAGAAATACCCATCAGCAAAAACAGTACACATCCAGATTTTACCTGCCGCCACATTCATACTGTAGAAGCCGGAAGGATCAGTATGAGTATAATTAAAAACAAAATGTCCTTGATCATCGCTCCAATAAAGATCAACACAGGCATTTTCGATAGGTTCCTTGGTAACATTATCAGTTATATATCCACAAACTGTAGAGTTTTCAGGGCGGCGAGGATCAAGAGATATATTGAGCCATAATGTTTCATTTTCACTGATATCATACTCCATGGTAGCATTGCTATAATAACCATCAGCATCAGAATAAAAATATGCATCCCCTGCGGTTGATACATTAATACTGTAGAAACCAGATGAACTGGTACAGGTATAGTTCCAATCATAAGGTGTTGAATTAGCAGAATTTACACAAATAACGTCAGCACCATCAATAGGACTATCAGTCAAATTATCTGTTATGTATCCGCAAACAATTGAATTCTCGAGAGGGGCACCAGGATTCAAAGAAACATTATACCATAATGTTTCATTATTCTCAAAATCATTTATCTCCATAAATTGGCTGAAATACCCACTTGCACGAACAACAAGAAGTGTTTCGCTCATCTCGATGTCGATACTATAAAAACCCAAGGTGTCACTATAAGTATAATTTACAATAATGCCTTGATGCCCCGACCAAAATATATTAACACGAGCACCCTCAATAGGTTCCTCAGTAGTATTATCTAATATATATCCACATATAGTGGAATTCTCAACATCATCATATACGGTCTTAGCATACCCATCATGTTCTCCATCATCTGGATCACCAGTTGTTTCCATCAAATGGGAATAAAGATCAAAAGACTTATGGAACTCCAACAAATTATCCATGACCGCAGCACTACCACAGTTTTTTCCACATATCTGATGAGTTGATTCTTCATGTTCATTAATACATTCCGTTAAACAATTCCCTTCAGACAGATTCTCATCTATCTCAGCATCATATCCAACTACAAGTGAGTTGCCTACTGAAAAGATAAATAGAAACACTATTCCAACGGCTAAAGCTTTCTTTGACAAGCAAGTTCCCCAA
>Ga0255366_10199_pt1 | contig 12106 bp, 10 predicted proteins | sample ANMaggSeSYBR01C4_FD_182086 | JGI IMG/M metagenome (GOLD analysis project Ga0255366, IMG submission 182086) | Sediment cell enrichment communities from methane seep in Santa Monica Basin, California, United Staets - ANME aggregate JGI... | ecosystem: Environmental > Aquatic > Marine > Cold seeps >... | reverse complement strand
ACTCCTTTGCTACATTATCTTCAACAATAACATCTAAACCTCCAATAGAATATTTCCCTGGACCTAATCCAGCTGCACTCATAGCATCTGTTACAAGTGATATTTTATCTAAACCTTTTGCCTTTATTATCAGTTTAATAAGACTGGGAGGTAAATGATGTCCATCGCCAATTATTTCTGTAGTCAATTCATTTAATAAAAGAGTTGACTCTATAACACCAGGTATTCTATAAGCATTCATTCTCTTCAACCCAGACATTCCCGAGTACATATGTGTTACGTGAGTATAACCGGCATCAATAGCAGCAAGAACATCTTGATAGGTTGCATTCGTATGGGCAATTGAAGCTAAAATTCCCCGTTTTCTTAACTCTTGTCCTAATCCCAATCCTCCTTCTAACTCAGGAGCTACGGAAACCCTGCGAATACAATCATATTTATTTAAAAGTTTTAGATATTCTACTTGTCTTGGGATTTTTATAAATTCTGGATTTTGTGCACCTATTTGCTCCTTACTAAAATAAGGACCTTCAAGATGTATCCCAAGAATTTTAGCCCCTCCAAAATTTTTATCTTTCACTTTTTCTACGCAATTAAGAACTCGCTCAATTTCATAGGAAGGTGCAGTAAGTGTGGTCGGAAGCAATGAGGTTGTACCACCTTTTGCGTGAGCTTTAGTCATAGTAGATAAGGCTTCTATAGTACCCTCCATTGTATCGCTTCCTCCCCCTCCATGAACATGCATATCTATAAAACCTGGTGTAATGTAATTTCCTTTAACATCAATGACCTTTGAATTTCTTGGCTTCTTAACTTTTTCCTGATAGCCAACATCTACTATTATTCCATTTTCTATTGCTAAAGCCCCTTTTTTAAATACCTGCATCGGGGTAATAACTTTCCCATTTTTAAAAAATAGATTCACCTTAATCCCTCTTTTATTTATTGGTTAAAGATTTATAATTTTATTATACTTAATACTTTTATTAGCCGCCTCAGCTATTTTGGTAGCTTCTCTTCCATCTTCTCCACTCGCGTACTTCCCTTTTAATTCTCGAATTTTGCCTCCATTTTTTATAAAAAACAAATTACTAGCAAAATTTTGAATTGAATCAAATTTATATCCTTTATAAATAATACGATTAAACAAATCCTGTTCTTTTAAATCAAAATATGCATTTGGAGTTTTAATACCTTTTTTTTCACTTGTGCATTCTTCAATACCACGATTTTGGCTATCAATTTCGCAGATACCCTCTGTGCCAACCACTTTTAACCCTTGATTTGTGAAAGCTGCAAATCCTTTAGGTAGAATCCAAGAATTATCAAAATTTACAATAACTCCATTTTCAAATTCAACTTTTGTTTGAACAGAATCGAACGTATCTATGCCCATTGAGACCAATTTCTTCTTCTGCCCAGTAGCTGATACCCTTTTTGCATCACATTGCAATATAAATCTAAATACATCGTAACAATGTACCCCTAAAAACCAAACAGGAGAACTTTTTGAAGCCCAATTAGGCCACCATTCAGAAGGAATGTCAATTGAATCTTCCATCCACATATATCCGTATTGGATTTCTCCTAATTTCCCTATTTCAATTTTATGTTTCAGCATTTTGTGTGGAGGATCAAATCTTTTATGAAAATCTACTTGCAATAATAAATTATTTTCAGAAGCCGCCTGAATTATTTCATTACAACCTTCAACAGTTACATCCAAAGGTTTTTCTATAAAAAGATGCTTCCCTTGTTTTGCTGCATTTAATGCAATTTCACGATGCAAATGATCAGGAGTTACAATAGCAATTGCATCGAGTTCTTCTTTTTTTAACATTTCTTTATAGTTCGTATACCCTCTAATTTTAAAATCCTTTTCTTGCTGTTTTACCATATTCTTATTTACATCAGCTACGGCAACTAATTGAGCAATCCCTTCATATTCAGATTGTTTAAAAGCTTGTAAAACACCTTTGCCAAAAATGCCTGCACCGACTACTCCAATTTTGACCTTCATTTCTTCCTCCTTTTACATAACAATAAGTTAAAATACAATATTTCTATAATTAAGTATTCAATTCCGGTAAAATTTCCCATCCATCATTTATTACTCCAATTTTTGCATTTTCACCTTTAATTCTAAAAGCTATTTTTAAAGCATCTTCAATGGATTTTGCACTTTTAAAACCAAGATTATTTTTTTGTTTTTGCGTTAAACTTGATATACAAATTATTTTTGTTCTCTTTAAAAGCCTCGCATGCATTATTAAGTCACCTGCACAAATCAAATCTGTAATTGATTCTCTTTTTATCAATTCTTCTATTTCTTCAACGCTTTTCAGAGCAAAGGTTTCACGTTGTACATGTGTAGAAGCAATTCCCTCAGGAAATTCTCCCGCTACAATAGTAATTCCATTATACTTTAACCCTCTTTGAGAAAGGAAAACTGCTTTTGCGCCTGCCCAATAATCTATCTCCCCAGGATATGCACTCACTATTACAATGTCTGCAAGTTCTTTTATGGGTACTACAAAAAATCCTCTTGCTCTTTTTACACCTTCCCGATGAGCAATGATAGGATCACCCGCAACTACATCGTAAATTTTACCCTCAGGGTTCACTATAGTATTTATAATAAAATTTAATCCAATTTTTTTACCAATTTCCTCTATTTCTTTTCTAAAGGAATTATTAACATTCCCAGCTATTTTAAAAAGTTCAGGAGATCTTGGAGCTAACAAATGAGTAGCACCGGTAGTTTCCCATCCACATACTCCTGGTTGAATTATTTTTGCTCCCCCCGACCAACCAGCATGAACATGTGGAGAAATACTACCAATCCCGATAACAAAATCAGAATTATACACTTCTCTATTAACTTTTATCGGTGTTCCATTTTTTGTTTTTCCTAAATCTACAAAATTACCAATATCCTTCCATTCGCTATTCTTTACATCAACTCGTTTAAAAATTTCCAAACCAACCCTTTCCTTCATTTCCTTCCGAGTTAAATAACGATGTGTACCCAAAGCAATTATAATATTAATATTTTTATCTTCAACACCACTTTTTTTTAATTCCTGTAATACTATGGGCAAAATAAGTTTCTGTGGTGTTGGTCTGGTAATATCATCAATAATAATAGTAACCTTAGCTTTACAACTCACTAAATTATAGAGGGATTTTATTCCTTGTGGATTATGAAGAGCATGACAAATTCTTTCTTTCTCTTTCACATCATTTAAAATATTGAGTTTGGGCATTTCCAAATAATAAATTAAATTTTTTGTATTCACTTTAAAATATAGATCTTTTCTTTTGTACTTGATTTTAATTTTTCTTAACACCATTAACCTATTTTTTATTGAATTACACCTATTTCAATATAACTTTTTTTATTTTAGAATAATTTAGTAAAATCTTTATCTAAAGATAAATATACAGTAAATCTTCCGGTGTTATTCTTTTAGTAAAAAGTTCATCATTTTTTTGATTTAAAATTTCTTTTTATTATTTTCTCTTTTTATATAGCTATTTTTTAATTTTATAATAAAATCAAAATTCTTGTTTATTCGGAAAGATTAAATATTACATCACTGAATTCAGAAATGTACTCTTGGACAAGGTCTAGCGTTGCAGGGAAAGGTTGCTCGGCAATCGATTTATACCACAAAGAATGAACCCATACCCCTGACTCATCTTGAGTTTCTATAAGCCATTCCAAGATTTTTTCCGCGGCTTTTTTATATTCTAAATCCTTAGTATATCTATATAATTCTGATGCTCCCCACATAATTTTACTACCAGAATTATTTTTCCATTTCCCGTCATCAAGTTTGTTAAAAAAAGAAAAAAGCTCTTTTGCTCCATTCAAATAGCGATAATCTAAACTCATTTCATACAAATCGCAAAGAAATTTCATAGGCATCCCAATAAACCATATCATTTCATAAACTGCATCTTTTTCTGTGCTCACGCAAAAGTTTTTTCTTCCTCTCATGGCACCTGGATCTTCATTAGTAAATACATCTGTCATTAATCCTTTACCTGTCTCCCAACTGTTAAAAAAGAATTTATTTTTATTTGTTTGATTTTCCAGCACCGTCAATATAAAATCACCGGCACGTTTAGCTCTTTCAAACTTTCCACAATTCAACATAGCTAGACCTGCTGAAGCAGTTGAAGAAGTATCAAGAAAATTTTTATTGATTTTATGATTTTTTTCATCAAATCGAGAATAAAAACCACCTAATTTTGGGTCCTGAAAACGACTAATAAATTCTAAACCTTTTTTTACTGCATAATAAGCTCCGCTCTTTTGCAAACCCGAAATAATCCATCCATTTGAATAAACATAACGATTCCCAGGACTAGACGGAATATGCTCCCATCCTTTTTTATCAATCGATGTCTTAAAATCGCCATCTTTTTGAAGGTATTTATTCGAGATTAAATTAGCATATTTGCTAGCACGATCTCTTATCCCAGTTACCGCGTAAAGATAAGATGCTTTATAACTAGCAGATAAATCTTTTATTTTTTCTATTTTATTATCATTTTGAATTAACCATGAGATTCCCTTTTGTGTTGATACTTTTGTCTTCTCTATTAATTGATCTTCCCCAGACATTTTTCTTACCTCCTAAATATATTTTTCTGTTGATTTTGCATGAAATAAAAATCAAGAAATACTATGTTTATGTATTATTTTTTTATTAGAGAAACTCTTTTAATTAAATCCTCATCAGATAGAACAAGAAGGTCAACAGGTTCTTCGCAAAATGCTTTTCCCCAAAGAGGTCCTTTCTTATATTTCGGAACAAGGTGTATATGGAAATGTGGTACAATATCACCAAAAATGGCATAATTAATCTTATCCGGATGAAACAAATTAAAAATAGCCTTAGCAGCTATAGATAGATCTTCGAAATAGAATTCCCTTTCTTTCTGTTCAAGCTCAAAAATTTCATTTTTATGATCATTCAAAGCAAGCACACATCTCCCTTTGAATGATTGATTTTTAAGGAGAAATAAAGTAGAAACTTTAAGGGCGATGATTTCTAACATTAATTTTTCAAGTTTCTCACCCCTAGCACAGTAGATGCAATCTTTATTTTTCATTTTTCCCTATCCTTTTAATCTTTCTATTTAAAACTAATATTTTTCAATAACCTCTTCTAACGTAATAGGTCTTTTTTCTTTCGCTGATATCATAATGCCACGGATGGCAGCTAACGCGGCTATTGCTTCTTTGGCTCCTGTTTCCGGTTCTTTTGTTCCCATAATACAATCTGCAAATTCTTCTAATTCTTCGTGAACAGGATTTTTATAGAGAGTTGGGTCGAGAGTAATTTTCTTCTTTTCAATTTTCGGAAAACGCGATTCCTGCAAATACAGATCTCGACCAAAATTTTCTATATAAAATATCCCGTTTTCACAATAAACTGTAATGAAACTATTGTACGGAGCAATATAGTGACTTCCCAGATACCCTAACCTTTTTTCTTCAAATTCAAAAATGCCTACTGCAACTTCGGGTATGGTAGTACCAGCAAAATTTCTCACTTCAAAACCACTTATAGTTTTTATTGGACCCATAATATATTGGAAAGTTTCTGTAGCATGAACACCCATCATATAAAGAGAACCTCCAGGATTTAGCTTCCCATCAAGTAGCCAATGCCCCAAACCATACATCTCTACCCCACGCAAGCCTAAACTAGCAATGACATTCATCGGTAAACCATATTTACCACTGGCAATTAGTCTTTTTGCAGTCCTACAACCTGACATTTTCCTTTGTGAATGCCCCACCATAAGCACGACTCCTGCATCTTTGCAAGCATGATCCATTTTTTTTGCTTCTTCTATTGTATTAGTAATTGGCTTTTCTACAAAAACATGTTTTCCTGCTTTTGCAGCAGCTAAAGTTTGTTCGCAATGAAGGTGATTGGGAGTTGGAAGTATTACCCCTTTTATGTCTTCCTTCAATAAATCATTATAGGTATCTACTACCTTTAAATTAAATTCTTTACCTGCTTTTTTCGCAGTTTCTTTACTTCTACTGGCACATACAATTATTTCAGCCTTGTCAGAATTTTTAATCGATTCTAAAATATTCCTTCCCCAAGTTCCAGGAGACATTAAACCTAATCTTATTTTATCCATTTTTTACTCCCTTTTTAATTTAAAGTATTCTGTTTAACTAGTAATTATATGAAAATATATTATACAGATCTCAAGAATAAGATCATAATATTCTGCTTTCCAGTTTAATAAATATCAAATATTTTTTTATTTTTTCATCTACCCATTAAACTCGGCAAAAACTCAGAAATCCATGGAATAAACGTAGCAGCCATAAGAACTAAAAGAGCAACAATCATAAATGGAATGGCTTTTTTTGCTACGTCAAGTGGTTGAAGCCGCGCAATTGCACAAGCAGTATAAAGTGTCCCTCCAACAGGAGGAGTAATAAGCCCTATGGATAAATTTAATACGATTATTACACCAAAATTGATTGGTGAAATTCCTAAATTCATCAGAATCGGGAGAAATATTGGGACTACTATCGGGTATACCGCCGAACCGTCCATAAACATACCTATAATCAAAAGCATCAAATTTATAAGTAATAAAATAACGGTTTTGCTTGAAGTTATGGAGTAAATCGCAATACTTATCGTTTTCGGAATATCAGCATATGAACTAAGAAATGCAAAACTTCCAGAAAAAGCTATAATAAGACATGGTAGAGCTGATACTGTCGCCGTATCAATTATACCCTTTACAATATCTTTAAATTTAATTGTACGATAGATAAAAATTCCTCCTAAAAGCGCATATACAAGAGCTATAATTCCTGCTTCGGTAGCGGTGAAAATCCCTCCATAAATTCCCCCAATGATAATTGCAGGCATACCAAGGGGATAAAGGCTACTATAAATTGCTCTAATAACATTTCGTAAATTTGGTTTGGGGCCAACAGGATATTTATTTTTCCGTGCAAAGACATATGCTACCAACATAAAAAGTACCCCTAAAAGGATGCCTGGAATTGCGCCAGCAAGAAATAATTTTGCAATAGAAGTCCCCGAAACTATACCGTAAAGAACCATCGAAATACTCGGAGGAATTATTCCGCCCAAGGTTCCCGACGAAGCAATTAAAGCGGTAGAAAAATTTTCATCATAACCTTCCTTTTTCATCTCTGGAAAAAGAACAGAACCAATAGCAGCAGTATCTGCAAGTGAGGAACCAGATACACCTCCAAAAAACATGGAAGCGAGAACTGTGGACATTGCAAGTCCACCTGTGACAAAGCCAATGAGTACTTTTGCTAAATTTATTAAGCGCATCGTAATTCCTGACTTGTTCATTATATGACCTGCCATAACGTAAAGTGGAATAGCTAAAAGGGGAAAAGAACTTAACATGGAATACATTTTAAGTGGAATGATAGAAATAGGAAGACTTGTTGTGAAAACCAATGAAACTAAAACTCCTAACCCTATACAAAAAGCAATTGGAATATTAATAAGCATGGCGAGAAAAAAAACAACAAAAAGTATTAATAACATCCTAAATCTCCTTCTTTTTTATTAGAGAAAATTCTTTAAGATACTCTTTTCTTAAAAAAGACATCATTAAATGAAATAATGTTAATAAACCTAAAATAGGTATCTGAATAAAAATATAAAATAGTGGAATTCTGCTTATAGTATAGGATTGATTTAAACCCTCAATAACCATTGGAAAAGAGTAAATCAACATGACACTGATTAAAAATAACGAGAGGATGATATTTTTAACAAACCAAACAATTTTGTAGCTTGTTTCGGGTAATTTATTAACAAAATTTTTTATTCCTAAATGACGATTATGATAGCTGGCGAAAATGGCACCATAAAAAATCATCATAATAAAAGATATGAGGGATATTTCTTCTGTCCAGGGAACAGAAATTCGGAAAACATAACGAAATAAAACTTGCAGTGCTACTGAAACAAACATAATTGATCCTGAAAGTAACATTATTATCTTCTCAATTTTTATTATTATATTCTCAATTTTTTTTAAAAAATCCATAAATTATCTTCCTTTTTATGTCTTTTAACCTACAATTTTGTAATAGAAGCCCCCCTCACCAAATTAATACGAGAGGGGCTTCTATCATTTATTTTCATTACAAATTATTTTTACTGGCTACTTAAGTATCAATTCAATTATATTAGCACCTTCTTCACCGAATTTTCCTTTATACTTTTCTATTACCGGTAAAACAACGTTACGAAAGTCCTCAAGATTTTCTACTTTATTAACAAAACCTCCCTGCGCCTCTATTCCTGCATAAGACTCTCCGATAGTATCATCAGCAACTTTCCTAGCTGCTTTGCTCGCAGCATCAGCAGCTGCTAACATTATTTTTTTACCTTCTTCCCCTAGAGAGTTTAATTTAGCGCTACTTATAACCACAGCGATAGGCATTAATGTATGTTCAGTAAGTGAATAATATTTTGTAAATTCAATAAACCCATACTTGTCAATTACTTGAGGATCATTCTCATGTGCATCGACTGTTTTTGTCTGAAGGGCGGTATGTAATTCTCCCCAGGAAATTGGAACTGGAATCGCACCAAATGCTTTAAAAGCATCTATATAAACAGGGTCTTCCATCACTCTTATTTTCATTCCTTTTAAGTCCTCTGGATTATATATTGGTCGGATGGAATTGTTTACACTCCGGGCACCTTTCCCAATCCACCAAGATAAAACTGTAAATCCTTTATTCTCTAACATTTCCTGAAAAATATGACCAACTTGTCCAGACATGACTTCTTCAACATGGTCCATATTCTTAAAAACATAAGGAAGTCCCAATATACTAATTGTAGGTTCGTAGGTTGACAGGGGAGAAGGGGCTATAATAGCCATGTCTAAGGACCCGCCTTTGATCATGGTTAACATTTCACTTTCACTGCTGGATAGTGAACCTCCAGCATAAATTTTTAATTTTATTTTACCATCTGTTTCCTCATCCAGAACCTCTTGCATGACCCTTAAACCCTCATTGTAAGGATGATACTGCCCTTCGACAGCCACATGGGCAACCGTAATGACTGCTTCCTTAATTTCCGCGCTACTTTCTGAAGCAAAAACATTTAAGCAAAGCGACAACAACAAAACCGTTATTATTATAGATACTTTTCTCATAATTTTTCTCCTTTTAAAATTTTTATTTTTACTAGCTTTTCATAAAATATTCTTTTGTATATACTTTGCTATTACCTCCTTTCACACAATTAGTGTCTTTAATGGAAAAAATTATTTAATCATGATTCAAGATTAGAAAGTACTAAATTATCATTCCTTCAAAAACTTTACCCCCTTTCTTTTTTTGTTTTAAATGCTTTCACTTTTGTTGCATAAGAAATTTTAGTAATAATCATTATCTTTGCACCCTGCCTGACCCTGCTCCTCCCATCAAGCTTTCTACTTCCGCAACTGAAATTAAAGGTAGGTCTCCGGGAATGGAATGCGTAAAACAGGAGGCTGCTACTGCAAACTCAAGGGCTTCTTTGTCGCTGGGCAAATTGTTTAAACCATAGATCAAACCTGCAGCGAAAGCATCTCCGCCTCCTACTCTATCTACAATATTATGAATTTCATACTTTTTTGAAACAAGAAACTCTTTACGGTTATTAAGTACTGCTGACCATCCGTTATGATTTGCAGAATGGCTTTCCCTTAAAGTTAGGGCAATTTTTTTGATATTGGGATATAAGCCAAGAATCTTATCGGTCAATTCTTTATACTTTTCTGTTTGGAGTCTTCCTGACTCTACATCCACATCCACTTTAACACCAAGAGACTTTTGACAATCTTCTTCGTTTCCTATAGCAATATCAATATATTTAACCAGCTCACCCATTACCTGGGGGGCAGATTTCCCATACTTCCATAACTTTTTTCTAAAGTTAAGGTCACAGGAAATGATGATGTCTTTTTCTCTGGCTTTTTTCACTGCTTCTATGGAGAGCTCTGAGGCCGAAAGGGAGATAGCCGGAGTAATTCCGGAAATATGAAACCAACTTACTCCGTCAAATATCTTGTCCCAGTTAATATCCCCTGGGCTGGCCTCAGCGATAGCTGAATGAGAGCGATCGTAAATAACTTTAGAGGGTCTCTGATTGGCCCCAGCCTCCAGAAAGTAGGTACCCAATCTATTTCCTTTTCTCACTATAAGCGAAGTATCTACACCTTGTCTTTTTAGTTCTCCGATACAGGCATCCCCGATTGAGTTATCAGGGATTACAGATACATAAGCTGCGCTTAAACCAAATCGGGCTAATCCAACAGCTACGTTTGCCTCCCCCCCTCCGAAGGTAGCTTCCAGTAGAGGGCTCTGAAAAAATCTTTCCTGATTTGGCGGTTTAAGCCGTAACATTATTTCCCCAAAAGTAATATATTTTTTCACTGCTTCCTTCCTTTGTAAAAATTATTTTTGTAAAAGATGAATGGCAAACCCTGATACTTCTTGATCTAAATAGATTGCTTTAAGTTTACCGTCCTTTTCTTTGGCGGTCTCGGGAAGAACTGAAATGTCTTTCATTTTTAAGTAGTTTATTGCCCGGTGAATATCGTTGGTAGCTATGGCAATATGACCGTGCTTTCCCAAATATTGGTTTTTCATAACCTCAAAACCTGAACCGGTAAAAATAGAACTCGTTCCCTCTTTTATAGGGAAATAAAAAAGATTTGAAAGTTGGTTCGCAGAATTAAGAGCTTTGTCCTTATTTTCTTCATTTATACCCAGATGAGTAAATTCAAAACCTAACATGGTGGAGATGGCTTCCTTGGTAATTCTGGTAATCTCATCAAAGTTACCTGATGATATGAGATCAGCTTTTACCATCCAACTACCTCCACAGGCATGTACTTTTTTGTTAGATAGATAAGAAGTTAAGTTGTTCAGGTTAATCCCTCCGGTGGGAATAAATTTTATTCCGGTAAAAGGTGCTGACATAGATTTAAGAAGTGCTAATCCTCCTGATGCTTCAGCGGGAAAAAACTTTACTACTTCAATCCCTCTCATAAGGGCCATCTCGATTTGAGTTGGGTTATTTATACCGGGAGTTATCGGAATACTGTTTTCTATACAATAATCTACAACTTTCGGGTTAAAACCAGGAGATACAATAAATTTAGCACCGGCAGAAACTGCTTTTTTTGCCTGTTCGATGGTTAGCACAGTCCCTGCTCCGACTAAAAGATCAGGGAGTTCTCCGCTTAAGGTTTTAATTGACTCTTCTGCGGCAGAAGTTCTGAAGGTAATCTCAGCAATAGGAAGATCGCCATCAATAAGTGCTTTCCCAAGTGGGAGAGCATCCTTGGCATTTTCGATTTTTACCACCGGGACAATTCCCAGATCACCGATTCTCTTAAGGGTTTCATTCATTTAAATATTCTCCTTTTAATAATTTACCATTATACCCCAATCGCATGGATATCTTTTCACTTGCCTTGATAAGAGCTTCTTTTAAATTATTTTGTGCATTTTTATCTATCCTGAAAACAGGGCTTGAAATACTAATAGCCGCTATTGCTTCCCCTTGATAATTCCTGATAGGGGCAGCTACACAGCGGACATCTTTTTCATTTTCTTCTCTATCTAAGGCAAAACCCTGTTCTCTTACTTTACTAAGTTCTTTTTCTAATTCCTTTTTATCAACTATGGTATTCTCTGTAAAACGGGAAAGTTCTTTTTTGGTTAACATTCTTTTTCTTTCGTTTTCTGGAAGATGGGCTAACAGCACCTTCCCTAAACTAGTACAGTGAAGAGGTGCTCTTTTACCCACGTAAGAGATCATCCTTATAGTTTGAGAAGACTCCTCTTTAGCTAAGTAAAGAACTTCTCCTTCGTCCAAAACTCCTAAATGAACAGTTTCATTACACTGCTTTACTAATTCTTTTAAATAATGAGTAGCCTCTCTTATTAAGTCCATTTGGTGAAACTTAGCCATGCCTAATTCTAATGTTTTTATACCTAATTGGTATTTCTGTGTATGGGGATCTTGTTCTACATAACCTCGGTATTTTAAGG
>Ga0255366_10129_pt1 | contig 12119 bp, 7 predicted proteins | sample ANMaggSeSYBR01C4_FD_182086 | JGI IMG/M metagenome (GOLD analysis project Ga0255366, IMG submission 182086) | Sediment cell enrichment communities from methane seep in Santa Monica Basin, California, United Staets - ANME aggregate JGI... | ecosystem: Environmental > Aquatic > Marine > Cold seeps >... | reverse complement strand
GAACTTGAACTGCTGGCGAATTTCTCCGCCCAGACAGCGCTTGTTGCGGAAAACTTCGAACTTCTGAATGAAAAGCTTATTAAACAAAAGCTTGACGCACAGATGAAAGTAGCAAGGGATATTCAGAAGGGACTGTTGCCCGGTGATATTCCCGGCAGACCCGGCCTTGAGGTTGAAGCACTCATCAGATTCTGTCTTGAAGTTGCGGGGGACTACTACGATGTAATTCCTCTTGATGATAATAGAACATTACTTTCAATTGGAGATGTGGCTGGAAAAGGTGTTGGACCGGCAATGCTGATGGCAAATCTTCAGGCTTCGCTCAGAACCACACAAGCAATGGGAGCGTCACTTGTGGAATCATCTTCGCAGATAAACAGAATCGTATGCGAAAACACTCCTTCTGAACTTTTCATAACTTTTTTCATGGCGCTGATCGATACAGAAGAAGTCTGCATGAACTATGTAAACGCCGGCCATAACCCACCATTTCTTATCGGTAAGGATGGGCACGTGAAAATGCTGGCCAGAGGGGGACTCCTTCTTGGAGTAAAGGATGATGCTGAATACGATGAGGGAAAAATACGGTTCAACCATGGCGATATACTTCTTATGTACACCGATGGCGTTTCTGAATCAATGAGTTCATCCGGGAAGGAGTATGGAGAAAAGAGACTCGCCAGACTCGTTTCATCTAACAGAGAACTCCCTCTTTCTGATCTTCTGCATCTGATAGAAAAAGACGTTGAAGAGCATCACGGATCAAATGAGTACGATGATGACTTCACCCTGCTGGCGGCAAGATTGATCGGGGACGTACCACACTTCTTCAACCAGGCAGACCGATTGCATTAGATATTTTGATTATAAATATCTAAGACATGCTATTATCATTTGATTTCTTCATTAAGATTATTTACGGTTTTGACCGTTTATTTAACATATTAATGCGACTCTCAATACATTTCATACAGCACCAGCCTGCCGTCCAGTTTCCCGTTGGGAAGAGGAATCTTGATTGATGTTTTCAGTCCCACATTTTTTATAAGTTTTCTCTTTCCGAAGTAGACCCAGGCTTTTGTACCGCTGCAGCGCTGCTTCAGAAAATCGCCAACTTCCTTAACAAACAATCCCATGTTCTCGTTTTTTTGGAGTCGCAGCCCGTAGGGAGGATTTGTAATTAATGTCATATTTTTCAGTTCAGCAATATTCTGATACGATGTTGTTTCAAGGTTTATCCTGTTTCCGGAAGGTAGCAGGCTGCAGTTGCCCGATGCTGCGCTTACGGCTTCACTGGAAATATCAGAACCACTGATCAATCCCTCAGGAAGCTCTCTGATTTGTGAATTAATCGCCTTTTTAACTATTTTCCAGATATTCCTGTCAAATTCGGGAAGATTCTGAAATCCGAATCTTCTTCGGAGATAGCCCGAGGGTATTCGGCAGTATTTCATCAGGGCTTCGCAAAGAACTGTACCTGACCCGCAGAAGGGGTCGTAAAGAGGTGTGGACCCGTCCCATCCTGAGAGTTCAACTAATGCCGCAGCGAGTGTTTCCTGCATGGGGGCTTCTACCGAATACTTCCGGTAACCCCTTCGATGCATTGAACCTCCTCCAGTATCAATTCTTATGTAGGCACGGTTACCGAATATCCGGAGACCAATCCACAGGTCGGGGGTTTTGGTTTCAACATTCGGTCTTCTACCATGCCTTTCCATGAACCAGTCGGCGATGGCATCCTTTAGTTTTAGAGCAGCGTACTGCGAATGACTTATTTTCGAATCGTGTACAGACGCAAAAATTGCAAAGGTGTTATCAGGGGTAAGAAATTGTGACCAATCTATAGATTGGGCCGTACTGTACAGGTATCTGTCACTGTGGCAATCAAAGGTGATTATTGGAGCCATGATCCTTGAAAAGAACCTTGCCTGATAGCTAATTCTATAAAGAGTTTCAATGTCGCATCGGAAAAAGACACCACGGAACACAGGTTTGAGTTCAGAAGCTCCGAGTCTGCGAAGCTCCTCTTCACCAATAGATTTGAGGTCTTCGGCAATCATACCGAAAAACCGTCCGGTTTTCTGATATTCGAACAAACTAACCTCCGGAGACGTAACGTATTTTTTCAACCTGTCTGACGAAATATAACGATAATGGAAGTACTCCAGCAGTTTTCAAAGACTCCAGGCAGACCTGGCCAGAGAAGTAGAAATAGATAATTGACCGCTTAATTGAAGCTGTTGTTCTCTTTCTAGAACATACTAATTTATGTAACGGATTATAGTTAAATAGGTTAAGACCTTCTAATATCACTCCGTATGAAACTTCGCATGATAAATGCCGAAGCCGAATGTAAGTATACCACGGTGGTGGTGAGTTTTCAAAGAGATCGAATTCTCTCACCCACAGATCTATATTCGAGAACGATCCAGCCTGAGATGACCCATTTTCCGCCCCTCTTTCCATTGCGAACTGCAACGCATTAAAGATTGTCCGCTTTCGAAAGGTAATGCATAATAGATTGATAAATGAACAAATGACAGACTACTTAATCAATCCTTTCCGGAAGAACGGAGCATAATGAGACGAAGTATGTCAACTCAAGGCCTGCTGTATTTGTGCGTTCTGTTCCTTTTCTCGGGTATCGTACACGCGCAATGTGACGGAGTCATCTATACATGGGGGCGCAATAATTATGGCCAGTGCAATGTCCCCCTACCGAACTGCGGCTTTATGGACATCGCTGGCGGAGATAATCACTGCCTGGGTCTCAAGCCTGACGGAACTGTTGTTGCTTGGGGAGACAACGCCTATGGTCAGTGCAATGTTCCCGCACCGAACTCCGACTTTATCGCAATCGCCACTGGTGCGTATCACAGTCTAGGTCTCAAGTCCGACGGAACCGTAGTTGCATGGGGGCGCAACAGTTATGGCCAGTGCAATATTCCCGCACCGAACTCGGACTTCATAGCGATTGCCGCAGGCAGGATTCACAGTCTGGGTCTCAGGTCCGACGGTACAATAATTGGCTGGGGGGATAACTATACAGGTCAGTGTGATGTGCCCGCACCGAACTCAAACTTCGTGGCGCTCGCCGGGGGCAGGTATCACAGTGTTGGTCTCAAATCTGACGGAACGATCGCGACCTGGGGAAGCAACTCTTTCGGTCAGTGTATCATTCCCGCACCGAACTCCGACTTCACAGCAATCACAGCGGGTTCGTATCACTGTCTAGGTCTTAAGTCCGACGGGACCGTCGTTGCCTGGGGATGGAATGACGATGGTCAGTGCAACATTCCCGCACCGAACTCCGATTTCACATCAATCGCTGCGGGCGCATTTCACAATCTTGGTCTTAAGTCCGACGGAACGATCGCAACCTGGGGAAAGAACTCTGACGGCCAGTGCAATGTTCCCGCACCGAACTCCGACTTCACATCAATCGCTGCGGGTGCACATCACAGTTTGGGCCTCAAGGGTGAGTGGACCATTGTGGCACAGGGGCTGAACGACAGTGGCCAATGCAGTGTTCCGACACCGAATATTGATTTTACTGCAGTAGCCGGAGGCTCATTTCACAGCCTGGGTCTTTTTTCCGAAGGCATTATTGCGACTTGGGGACTTAACAACGAAGGCCAGTGCAATATCCCTGTTCCGAACTCCTGTTTTATCGTTATAGCCGGGGGCGATTATCACAGCATTGGTCTTAAGTCTGACGGAACCGTCGTTGCCTGGGGTAATAACAGTAGCGGTCAGTGCAGCGTCCCGGCACCGAACTCAAACTATGTAACAGTCGCTGGAGGTGTGGAATACAGCCTTGGTCTCAAATCCGACGGGACTGTCGTGACCTGGGGGGATAACTCCTTCGGTCAATGTACCGTTCCAGCACCGAACTCAGACTTCATAGCAATCACAGCGGGTTCGTATCACTGTCTTGGTCTCAAGTCCGACGGAACCATTGTTGCCTGGGGGCGGAATGATGCTGGCCAGTGCAGCATTCCCGCATCGAACTCAAACTTCATGTCGGTCGCCGGGGGTGCGGAACACAGCCTTGGTCTCAAGTCTGACGGAACTGTTGTTGCATGGGGAAACAACGCCTATGGCCAGTGCAATGTTCCCGCACCGAACTCCGACTTCATCGCAGTTGCCACTGGTGCGTATCACAGCCTTGGTCTCAAGTCCGACGGAACTGTCGTTGCCTGGGGAGATAATACCCATGGCCAATGTAATATCCCTTCGCCGAACTCCGATTTCATGGTGATTGCCGCTGGCATGTCTCACAGTCTTGGCTTGAAACGTTCATATTCAACAGAAGTTGAAGAAACAGAATCCTTCGAAATCCCTGGTACCGAAATGCTGACCATACTCTCTCTTTCGCCCAACCCCTTCACACAGTCTACAGGGATTTCTTTCGAGACACGGGCATCGGGTCAAGTAACTATGGAAATCTATGATCTGAGCGGAAGAAGCATAAGGACAATTCCTTTTGGACATCTGGGGTGCGGTCTGCATCAGACCTGCTGGTACGGATGTGATGAGACCGGAAACAATGTAACCTCCGGGATATACTTCGTTCGTCTGTACGGCACCGGGGGAGAATTACAAACGGCAAAGACTGTTCTTATCCGCTGAGCATCAGGTTGATGGATTCGTATATTGGGGTACATTGGGGTCAAATCTTTACTCTTGACATTTTGCTTGTATCATTATGGCATCCGAAAAGGAATGTTTTTATTGTTACACCCGATGTCTTCAATCTGGGATCAGAATAGTGTCAAGAGTAAAGATTTGACCCCTTTTTTTTCTTGTTGACGTGGAGTGATTTTTGGTAGTATGGTCAGTTTCAGGAAGGAATCGGAGGTTTTCTGGGAGAAATACTCTGTTTCGGGAATATTCACGGAACGGTTTGAAAATAGGATTCCTATCTCGAATTGCTTTGCTTTTCTATCGACTGGCTTAACTTACTGGTTAAATTTTGACAGAACTGACAACTATCGGTATTTTCGTTTCCGGCATGAATCAGGGAAGCCACCTGCGCTACAGGGAAAGGGGTTGAAATTCTTTGTTCACGGGGAATGAAAATATGCCAAACGGCTCAGCTTCGAGATTCTCATTTGTAGCTATCATTCTCATTTCACTGTTTCTGCTTCTCCTGCCTTATGGAAAGATATTTCTGTCTCATCAGCAGAGGATCATCGGCGATCCTATGCCCGATGCGTCTGTTAAGAACGATTCAGACGTTTATGACCATGTATGGCATTTCTGGTGGGTGTCGAATGCGCTTGAAAGTGGAATTGATCCCCGATACTGCGATCTGATATTTCCTCCTACCGGAATTTCCCTTGTTTACCATCATATCGGATGGTTTGATACTTACCTTTTTGCTGCCACAGGAATAAGCGGCTATGATCCGGTGCTCTCATTCAATCTCTCAATTCTTCTGAGTACTCTACTCATAGGGCTGTTCGGCTGGCTGCTCGCCAGATCATGGGGTGCTGACATATACGGTGCTCTCTTTTCAGCTCTTGCGCTGGCCTGGCTTCCTTCAAGAACGGCTCACCTTATACAGCACTATCAGATCGCCAACTGCTGGGCATTAATCGCCGCACTATGGCTTTGCATAGAGTACCTTAAGAAGAAGAAACGGAGATATTTCCTCGGATTTGCGGCAGCTTTGCTGGCAGCAGCGTTTCAGAGTCCATTTCAGGCAATATTCGTTGCCACAGGAGTAATCACGACGGCATTCATCATTCGCGCGGACTGGAGAAGAACCGCTATGCTTCTTCTTCTTGTGATAACGGTGATAGCTCTTTATGGAACCTTTGTATTGACCGCACCCGGGGATGCCGGATCTCCAGTAATGCACTGGAGAGAAGCAATTTACTGGTCAGCTGAACCTCAGTCCTTTATTCTTCCATCCCCATTCGGCCTTCTGGGAGAAGTAATCGGACTTAAACAGAGAGCATCATGGATGCCAAATACATATGAAGGTGTAGTGACACCAGGTCTTGTGTTGCTTGCAGCCTTCACTGTCATCGTCTGGAAGAAGAAACGCTGGAGGTTCGCTGCTGTCGTGCTGGGGCTGTTCCTCCTGAGTCTTGGACCAGAGCTTCGCGTATTCGGTAGACCGCTGGGAATTCCGCTGCCGTTTCGACTGCTTCAGAGCGTCCCTGTTCTTAACGGAATACGAGCCCCTTCGCGCTTTGCCATTCTTGGCGGTGTTCTGACCGCTGTAGGAGCGGGAATGGCTGTTTCAATGATGAAAGAGAAAGTGAGAACTCTGTTCATGTTTCTTCTTCTTTTTGAAATGACTGTGATGACACTTCCCTTTTTATCATCGAAGATACCTGAAGTCATCTGCGAAATATCCCCTGAGCATGTAGTTCTTGAAGTCCCATGTGACAGAAATGTACGACGGTATGCTCTCTTCCAGACAACATCAGGATATGTGCGTCAATACGCTTGTCTTGCACGATTCCCGAATTTTCTGGAGGATATGCCGGAGTTCCCGAAAATGCTGGGGTATTCTGATCTGATTGTTTACCATAGATGGCTTTTTGAGGGGTCTGACAGAGCATTTTATGACAGTGTTTATACTCAGTATTTCCCAGGATTCACTGAGGACGATTCCGTCTGGATATTCCACAGAGAAGGTATGGAATAGAAGATCTGATGCCCTGTAGAAAGCCGCGGTTGAAGAAGGAATAAAAGGCATGGACACAGCTTCTCCGTTAAATAAGATTCGTCCCAGGATTAACAGATTCACTAGAACAGGATCAGGTTCTATGAAACATTGCGATAATGCTGCAATTATGGATATAGGTCAGGAAAAGAGAGTATGATCAATAGCATCGATGTCTCGGTAATCATTCCGGCTTACAATGAGGAAAACCGTATAGGGACATTTCTTGATAAACTTGTTACATACTGCGGAAACAGCGTGCTTATTTATGAAGTGATCGTTGTGGATGACTGTTCAACAGATGACACTATCGGGATTATAGCTCAATATGAAGATCAGTTCGAGCATTTTCATCTGCTTCGATCAAAGAGGAACAGCGGTAAGGGTTACAGCGTAAAAAGAGGACTGTTCAAAGCACAGGGAGATATCTGCCTGTTCATGGATGCAGACGGATCTGTAGAACCGGATGAGATTGAGAAGAACCTGGAATATATCCGGAACAATGGTTACGACATCTTCATCGGCTCAAGAGTGTTACGTAATTCAGATCAGGTTCTGGTCACGCGCTGGTACAGGGAATTCATGGGGAAGGTTTTCAATTTCTTTGTGCGGCTGTTCCTGTTCAGGGATATCTGCGATACCCAGTGCGGATTCAAGATATTCAGGCGTGAAGTGATCCGGCCTGTATTTTCAAGAGTACATATTGATGGATTCGGCTTTGATCTTGAACTGCTTTACCTTGCCCAAAGGATGGGATACAGAATTAAGGAGTGTCCCGTTTCCTGGCACCATGTTGACGGAGCAAAGGTCAGGTTATTGTGGGATTCCATTGGAATGCTCTTCAATATCCTTCAGGTCAGAAGCAGACACCGGACTTCTTTCCTTAAGGCAGCCGGCTGCCTTAAGTCCGATGAATACAGGTATATGTATGAGGTGGAGAACTCTCACTGGTGGTTTGTCAGCAGACGCAATCTGATGATCGAGTTGATAATACCTTTCAATATGAAGACCCCGGAAATACTGGATGTGGGCTGCGGCACAGGCGGGAATATGAAAGCACTGAATAAGATCGGTCATGCCTGCGGTACTGACTTATCGGACCGGGCGGTGGAATTCTGCCGGATTAATGGGCTTGACAATGTCATTGAATGTGGAATTGAGGAAGTCCCTCTGAAGAATCGATCCTTTGACATCGTTGTTTGTCTGGATGTGCTGGAGCATCTGGACAATCCTTCAGCTGGTTTAGCCGAACTCAGGAGAGTTCTGAAGGATGACGGCAGGATCATTGTAACGGTACCTGCGTTCAGCAGCCTGTGGAGTCAGCATGACGTCGCTCTTGGACACTTGCGAAGATACAGAAGAAGAACGCTGAAAAGGTTAGTGGAGGATTCCGGTTTTGAAGTGCTGAAAATGAGTCACTTATATTTTCTGTCTTTCTTTTTTGTCGCTCCTTTCCGTTTATTTCGCAGATTCTTTATTGAAGGCAGCAAGGTGAAGAGTGATACAACATCACTCCCCCCGAGACTTCTAAACTCACTGCTGCTGCGTATTTTCACAGCAGAAGCACACTTCTCATCAAAATTCGGACTACCGTTCGGAACAACGATCTATGCAGTGATCAGAAAGCATGAGGACTAGCATTCTGTAGATTGCGGGTGTTTCTGGTCGTATGGTCAGTTTCAGGAAGGAATCGGAGGTTTATCGGGATGAATGGACCACTTCGCGAGCAGGTCATGGGATTGCTGAAAATCCAGAATCCGATCAGTAGATATGTAGCCCAAATGACGATACCGAATCACTCAGTGGGAATGGCACTTCCAGGATGGTCAATACCGGTTCTATTGAGCTTTTTCCTGGTGAACGCGGAGCTTGCTGCACAGGACTTCACCAGAATCACCACTGGTCCAATCGTCAACGACGACCGCTATTCCGAGGGATCCTCCTGGGGGGATATCAACAACGACACCTACCTGGATCTCTTCATTCCCCATGCTTTCGACGACCGATCCAATCTGCTCTTCATCAATAATGGTGACGGCACCTTCGATCAGGTTACGGGGGGACCGGTCGTCACCGACATCAGCACCTCCTCCGGGTGCAGCTTCGGCGACTTCGACAACGACGGCCATCTGGATCTCTTCGTCCCGAACTGGAATGGAATCAGCAGCCGTCTGTACATGAATCAGGGAGGTGGCGTTTTCATCAAAATTACCTCAGGGCAGATCGTCAATGACGGTGGCTGGTCATTCAATTCGAGCATAGTCGACTACGATAACGATGGCAATCTGGATATATACGTCGACAACGGCGCCTTCACTACCTTCGTTGAAGACAATTTTCTATACCGCGGTAATGGTGACGGCACGTTCACGAAGATAACGACCGGAGACATAGTCAACGATAATGAGCATTGCCTGAGCTCCAGCTGGTGCGACTATGACAACGATGGCGATCAGGATTTATTCACTGCCAACAGCGATCCCTTCAACGGAATCCCGATCGACAATTTCCTGTACCGTAACAATGGTGATGGAACCTTTACCAAACTCACTGAGGGAGTGGTCGTGAACGACAACAGCATCTCCATCGGAGGCAGCTGGGGAGACTACGACAATGACGGGGACTTCGACCTCTTCGTCGCCAACTGGTACGGAGAAGATAATCATCTCTACCAGAACCTTGATGATGGCACTTTCGCTCTTATAACGAACGGAGAAATCGTCAACGACGGAGGCAGTTCAGTCAGCGGCGCCTGGGGCGATTTCGACAACGACGGAGACCTGGATATGTACGTCACCAATGACTGGAATGAGAATAACTTCCTCTACCGAAACGACGGCAACGGTACATTCACACGGATACTGGAGGGCGATATCGTAAATGATGAGGGCCGGTCGAACGGGGCCACCTGGGTTGATTATGACAACGACGGCTGGATCGATGTGTACGTCCCTAATGGCCAGAACCCCGATCAGAGCAACTTCCTTTACCGAAACAACGGCATATCTGAAAACCACTGGATAAATATCCGCTGTGCCGGGAACCCCTCCAATGCTTCGGCAATCGGCACCAAGGTGAGAGCCCGAGCGGTTCTGGGCGCGCAGGTTGTATGGCAGGTGCGGGAGGTCAGCGGCCATCAGGGATTCAACGCCCAGGGGAGCTTCAACGTTGAGTTCGGCCTCGGGGATGCGACCGTGGTTGATTCACTGGTATTCCAGTGGCCTTCGGGAGCTGTCGAAGCCTATACCGATGTTGACATGAATCTGTTCTATATTGCAAGTGAAGGTACAGGACTCAGCATCGTTCAAACCTCTATCGAAGAGGATCCGGGTACCCACCAGCCGCTTGAGCTATTACTGAGACAGAACCACCCCAATCCCTTCGGTTCTTCAACGACGATTCCATTCAGCATTCTTGGGGAAACGGGTGCGAGAGGCCATGTGCGCCTTATCATTCACGACATCAGCGGCAGGCGAGTGCGAATCCTCGAGGATGCAACCCTCGGACCCGGAAGCCACCGGGCCGTTTGGGATGGGAAGAATGACAGAGGCATGCGGGCTCCATCTGGAATCTATATCTACTCCCTCATGAGTTGCGACCAGGTCTACTGCGGAAGGATGATCTTACTCGACTAAGAGGGTCGGGATCGTCTCCGACTGGTGAGCAACAGGAAAGAAATGTCAAGAGTAAAGATTTGACCCCTTTTTTTCCCCTTTTTTTGGTAGCGGGGACCGAGCTTCGTTTGAACCACATTCTATTATGGATCAGGGGATTCACAGTGTCAGAATCCTCCGAACAGACTCTTGATGTAGCCAAAGATTCGAGCCTTCAGGCCGGCCGGGCTTGAAATCATCATGAAGGGTGCCTGCAGGGGGATGGAGCCCCATTCGTACGGCTCTGGATCGATAAGCAGGGAATACCGGACATTTTCTGGTCGCTGAGGGATGCTATGAAATCATTCTTGAATTTATACTCTATCAGTAATTACCTGTTCAGCACCTTAAAGGTTACAGTACAATGTTATATGTCATTATAGAAACAGTTGATTTGTTGATTCGTTCCAGTTTTACTATTTTCGTATCAGAAAAGTAAGGAGGCTGTCATGAAACTTGTTCTAATTCTGATTTCCATTCTCTTTATCCTGTCTTCTATTGAAGGATGCGGTGAGCAATCTGAACAGGAAGCGGCTCCTGAACAGATTCCGGAAGAGATGAGTATCGATACGGTAGCTCTTTCAGTCACCGATACCATTGGAGTGTTTTACGGAGATACAACGCTGGAGTTCGGAAGCCTGAACCGCGTACGGATCGATGAACATGGAAACATCTTTGCCCTGGACGGAAGGAAATCAACTCTGAAAGTATTCTCATTCGAAGGAGATCTTCAGGAAACCATTGGAAGATTCGGATCCGGTCCGGGTGAGTTTCAGTATCCCACAGGTTTTGTTTTTCTTCGCGGCGGTGGGCTGCTTGTTAGCGATTTCGGCGGAAATGCTCTGGTCTTCTTCGATACAACCTGTGCTTTCGATCATCAGATACCTGGATTCTTTCCTGTTGCACCGGTTGAACCGGTCACAGGGCCGGGCAAAACTTTCATAGCAGGTTCTATGGATGTTCAGCAGAATGAAGACGGTTACTCGGGAACAAGCTTCCTCGGCAGATATACGGGAGAGGACATGGATCCAGAACTGATATACCGCAGTTATCCCCTCTCTATCACATTGAGTGTTACGAACGGGGAGCAGAACGTTAATGTCGATAATGTAGACTGTGTGTGGGAATCAGACCTGAATGGTGCGGTATACTTCGCTGTAAGAAGTGACAGCACCTATTGCGTGGAGCGATTCGATCCGGATGCAAACCCGTCCATCATTGTGGAACGTGAATGGGAGCGTATTCCCAAGACCGAGGAGGAATTGGCGGAGGGTGTACTGAACGAAGGGCTGAGCCGGCACGATGACGGTTCGACAACCGTTCGTCGTTATGAAGCTGAGGATCTGGATCTCTACCATCTGGCTATCGAGACTCTGAGCACCGATCAGGAAGGAAATGTCTGGGTAGGTCAGGGTTACACGAGCATACCAACATTCGAGGTTTATAATGAGGCTGGTGTACTTCTGAGAGTGGTGACCATACCTGAACTTGAGGGAATCAGAGGTCTTCGATTCTGCTTTTTGAATGGAATGCTTGCATACGATTACGCTCCTGTGGACTACCCAAAGATTTATCTTCTGGATTTCTAGCTCCCCAGGTGATCTGTTCGAGAGCTCTCCGATCAAGTCCAAAACCACCAATAACTTCCATCTCCTCTCTGATGGTTTCTCACTGCTTTTCGAAACCCTTGAATCCCTTGATCCACATTAAAATGTGGTTCAAACGAAGCCTGGTCCGGGCTACCAAAATATTGCCGTAGGCGTAACAGCCTACGGCAATTTTCT
>Ga0255366_10198_pt1 | contig 12137 bp, 12 predicted proteins | sample ANMaggSeSYBR01C4_FD_182086 | JGI IMG/M metagenome (GOLD analysis project Ga0255366, IMG submission 182086) | Sediment cell enrichment communities from methane seep in Santa Monica Basin, California, United Staets - ANME aggregate JGI... | ecosystem: Environmental > Aquatic > Marine > Cold seeps >... | reverse complement strand
GAGAGACACCGGGTGAAATTGATGATGATGTGTTAATCATCGGACGGGACGATCACGAGATAGAGGTGAGTCAGTATCTGTATGAATTTATCATGCTGGCACTTCCCTATCAGAAGGTTCACCCTGATGATTCTGAAGGAAACTCCACATGCAACCCGGAGATGTTGACACAACTGGATGCTCACAGGACCAAAGAGTCGGATAGAGAAGAAAAAAGAGATCCCAGGTGGGATGCATTGAAAGGAATTATTGAAAAAAACAAATAGCTATGGCACATCCAAAAAGAAAGACTTCAAAGACCAGAAGAGACAAGAGAAGAACCCATTATAAAGCTGAGGCTCCTACGCTCTCTACATGTTCATCTACAGGAACAGTTCATGAACGTCACCGTGCTTACTACGTGGATGGAAACCTTTATTATAAAGGTAAACTCGTTATCGACGCTGAAGCCGATTTAGGTTAGGTTCTATTATCTTCAGGGCAGAAGCCCGATAACCCATGCGCATTGGGATCGATATTATGGGGGGCGATTTCGCTCCCGGCTCCACAATACGAGGAGCCATTCTCGCCAGGGAATCCTTACCTGTTGACACCGATATTGTATTGATTGGTAATCAGGATGTAATTGCCCGCTATTCAGAGGAACACCAACTCGATCTAAGCGGGCTTTCAATTATACACACATTGGATTCTGTGGGGATGGAAGATCATCCCCTGAAGGCATTTAAGGAGAAACCGCATGCCGGCCTTTTCATGGGCCAGCGGTTGCTGACCGATGGTTCACTGGATGGGTTTTGCAGTGCCGGCAATACTGGTGCAATGATGATTGGTGCCATGCAGATCATTACCTCCATTCCCGGAATTATCCGTCCGGCCATTGCTGCCACCATACCCAATGTAGAGGGCACACATTCAATACTGCTCGATGTGGGTCTGAATCCCGATACACGCCCCGATGTTTTGTACCAGTATGGCTCCATTGGTACCATTTATTCAAATTTAGTTCATGGAATTGAAGTACCGGGAGTAGCTTTACTCAATGTGGGCATCGAGGAGAGCAAGGGGAACATGGTTACCAGAAGCGCATATCAGTTGATGAAAGAGTCCTCCAATTACAATTTTCTTGGCAATATTGAAGCCAATGAAATGTTTGTCTCCAGCAGGGCCGATGTTATCGTAACCGATGGGTTCATTGGAAATATAATGTTGAAACAGGCCGAAGCATTTTATAAAGTTGTTTCCCTGAAGAGAGTTGGAAATGGTTATTTTGAAATGTTTAATTTTGAAAATTTTGGAGGCACTCCGGTGCTGGGTGTGAATGCGCCCCTGGTTATCGGACACGGAATCTCCAATGACAAAGCGATAAAAAACATGCTCCTTCATACTACTGATGTAGTGGGGGCTGGATTGGTAAACAGGATTAAAGAAGAACTGGAAAGATGAGTAAGATTGCAGCAGGAATTACCGGGATCCATGGATGGGTACCTGAATACAGGCTTACCAATGACGAGTTGAGTACTATGGTGGAGACTACCGATGAGTGGATTATGCAGAGAATTGGCATCAAGGAGAGAAGGATCCTGAAAGAGGGTGCTACTTCCGATATGGGGGCCAGGGCTGTTGAAGGATTATTGAAGAAAACAGGGACCTCCCCGGATGATGTCGATCTGCTTATCTGTGCTACGATCACTTCAGACTATAATTTTCCCTCTACCGCTAACCTGATTAGTGACAAAGTTGGAATAAAAAATGCATGGAGTTTTGATATCATTGCAGCATGTTCCGGATTTGTGTACGGGTTACAGACTGCAGCCAGTTTTGTGCAGTCGGGTCAATATAAGAAGGTGGTTTTTGTAAGTGCCGATATGATGTCGTCCATTACCGACTATACCGACCGTACCACCTGTCCCCTCTTTGGCGATGGGGCTGCAACCGTTTTGGTGGAGCCGGTTGAAGATGGCATGGGAGTGAGGGACGCTATACTCCTGGCCGATGGAAGCGGGATGAAGAGTCTTCATATGAAGGCAGGGGGCTCGGCTTATCCGGCTTCGCACAAAACAATCGATGCAAAGGAGCATTTTGTGTACCAGGAGGGACAGGCTGTCTTTAAAGTGGCCGTATCCAAAATGGCAGATGTTTCGGTAGAGATCATGGAGAAGAATGGCCTGACCCCCGAAACACTTACCTGGCTGGTACCCCACCAGGCCAATATGAGAATTATTGAGGCGGTTGCCCGCCGGATGGGGATTCCCAAAGAGAAGGTGATGATCAACATTGAGAAATATGGAAATACCACTGCAGCCACCATTCCACTTTGCCTGTGGGAATGGGAGTCTCAGCTGAAAAAGGGTGATAACCTGATTTTGGCCGCTTTCGGTGGTGGTTTTACCTGGGGATCCATCTATCTGAAGTGGGCGTATGACGGAAACAAGAATAATGATTAAGTTTGCATAAAAAGCAGAATATGGCAAAAATAGGTGAAACAGAGAGTACCAACAAAATCAATATGATTGGCATTGGGACCACCATTGAAGGCAGTATTATCTCCAGTGAAAATATCAGGTTCGACGGAAACCTGATTGGTAACCTGAATACCAAAGGGAAAGTGTTTATTGGACAGAGCGGTAAGGTATCCGGTGAGATCAGGTGCAAGAATTGTGAGGTTGAAGGTGTGGTGGACGGAAAGGTTGTTGTGGAAGAGTTACTGTCGCTTCGTTCCATGTCAAAATTATACGGTGAAATTAAGACCGGTAAACTGGCCATTGAGCCGGGAGCTACATTTACCGGTAAATGTGATATGGGTGGAAAAAAAGAAGGTATCATCGAACCAGTCGCAAAACCCAGAGGAGAACAATCGTAAAGATACGGGTCTGAACTCCTTTGTCCGTTACTCCGGAATGGGATTTCAGATGGTTGCTATTCTTCTTCTTTTTTATTGGGCAGGTTCGAAGCTAGATGAAAGATCGGGTAATGAGAAGCCCGCCTATACTGCAATACTGAGCGTGCTTGGTGTTTTTGCAGGTCTCTACATTGTATTAAAAGACTTCATATTTCGGAAAGATGATTGACAGGATCCGCTTCATCTGGCAACTCCTGGTTCTAGCATTGGTACTGACTCTTTTGGGAATAGTGTTGATTTCGCAGTTCAACATAGAGATCTCCCTTACTGTTTTCCTGGTAACTCTTGGATCCGTGACAATAGTGAACCTGGTTACCTACCTGGTCATGGTTGCCGGAATTTACAAAAACAACAGGGAAGGAGTGGTCTATTTGCTGGGAGGAATGGGGGTAAAATTCCTTCTCTATCTTTTGTTTATCCTGCTTTTTTGGATCGTCACAAAAAATCTTTCGAAACCCTTTATCCTTACATTTTTTGCACTATATTTAGTCTTTACTTTTTTTACAGCAGGACATCTATTTAAGTTGTTGAAAAACAAATAATTACATTGATTGTGAGCGAGAGATATTTAGCTGTTTTAACCAGCTTTCTGATTGGATTTATTTTCCTGGTACCAGGTACCCAACTCTATGGACAGGATGAACATCACGAAGCAGGTGATACACCTCATGAGACCATTGATGCGCAACATGATGAAACCGGGCATAGCGAAGCCGCTGATGAAGAGTTTAATGCTACGGAATATATCCTTGAACACGTTTCCGATTCTCATGAGTGGCATATCCTGACCAAAAAGGACGGGCACCACGTGAGTGTCCCGTTGCCTGTGATCCTCTACAGCAAACAGTCCGGGTTGCATGCATTTTCATCCAGAAAAATTGCTCACGGGCACAACCATAAGGGATTTGAAATGGGTCATGGCACCATTCAGGTCGAGAATAAGAAAGGTGAGACCATTGAGAAGAGCCTGAAAGGAAAGATCATCGAGGTTGATGAACATGGAGTGATGTTAGCGGCCGGATTACCCCTCGATTTCTCCATCACCAAGAATGTATTTATGATGATGCTTTCGGTCATTATCCTGCTCTGGGTATTCCTCAGCCTGGCCAGATCTTATAAGAAGATGGGAATCAGCGAACCCAAAGGATTGGCAGGTTTCATCGAGCCGGTTATTGTCTTTATTGAAGAGGATGTGGCCATTCCCAACATTGGGAAAGAGAAATATGCCCGTTTCATGCCCTATCTGCTTACCGTATTCTTTTTTATCCTGCTGAACAACCTGATGGGGCTGATACCGTTCTTTCCCTTCGGGGCAAACGTAACAGGGAACATAGCTGTCACCATGGTGTTGGCTGTATTTACTTTCGTGATTACACAGTTTAGCAGTAACAAGGGGCACTGGCAGCATGTGTTCAACACCCCGGGAGTTCCAGTCTGGCTGGCACCAATTATGATACCAGTTGAACTCATTGGGTTGATCACCAAACCGTTTGCTCTGATGATCCGATTGTTTGCCAATATTACAGCGGGACACATCATCGTATTGAGCCTCATATCCATGATTTTTATTTTTAAATCCGTTTTTGTTGCGGCACCTTCCATGCTGATGGTGCTGTTTATGGATTTTATTGAATTGCTTGTGGCATTCCTGCAGGCATATATTTTCACCTTATTATCAGCTTTGTTTATTGGAATGGCGATGCCTGAGCATCACCATGATTAATTGTTCATTTAAAACATATTTATTATGACTGGTACATTAGCAGCAATTGGAGCAGGACTTGCCGTAATCGGAGCAGGGATTGGAATCGGAAGGATCGGCGGATCAGCAATGGATGCCATTGCACGTCAGCCCGAGGCCGGAGGAAAAATCCAGACCGCCATGATTATCGCAGCTGCCCTGATTGAAGGTGCTGCCCTGTTTGCCATCGTGGTTGCCATGATGGGGTAACGAGGTAAGAGAACTGAACAGGCCTGTAACGGTTGGTTGCAGGCCTTTCTTTGAAAACGATTAAACACAAAATAATATGGATCTAGTAACACCTGGAATAGGAATGATCTTCTGGTCTACCCTTTTCTTTCTTGTTCTGCTGTTTATCCTTGGCAAATTTGCCTGGCCCGCCATCCTTACGGCCGTGAAGGCCCGAAATGAAAGTATTCGCCATGCGCTGGATGCTGCTAATAAGGCGAAGGAAGAGATGGCCGTACTGCAGGCCGACAATAAGAAGATCCTGGCAGAAGCGAGAGCTGAAAGAGATGCCCTGATGAAAGAGGCAAAAGAGATAAAAGATAAGCTTATTGCAGATGCAAAGGAGAAAGCTGCAGAGGAAGCCAATAAGTTGGTTCAGAATGCCAGAGAGGCAATTCAGAGTGAGAAGGCGGCTGCCCTGAATGATATGAAGGAGCAGATGGCCATCCTTTCAGTGGATATTGCTGAAAAGATTCTCCGCATGAAACTGGGGGAGAGTAAAGCGCAGAAGGAACTGGTCGATAAGCTGATTAACGAAGCCGACCTGAATTAGCAGCAGTATGAACGAAAGTCAGATTTCAGTACGTTATGCAAAAGCGCTGTTTCAAAGTGCATCTGAACAGCAGCTTCTCGACGATGTCTACACGGATATGGAGGTACTGACCAGTACCTGTAAATTAGAAGATTTCCAGTATATGCTGGAAATACCGACCTTGCAACCCAGCCAGAAGATCAAGCTGGTAGGGGCCATTTTTGAAAAGTATTTCTCAAAAATCTCCCTCTCAATGATCAATCTGGTTATCAAGAATAAGCGGGAAGCTTATTTGCCAGGTATTGCCAGAAATTTCCGGGACTTTTATCGCCAGGAAAAAGGGATTCGTATTGCCACACTGGTCACCGCACAGCCAGTGGACGAATCGGCCATGAAAAACATCCACAAATTGATTAAAAAAGCATATGATTCAGAAGTGGAGCTTTCATCTTCTGTGGATGGGGATGTGATTGGAGGTTTTATACTTACCATTGAGGATAAACAGTATGATGCAAGTGTGGCCAACAGCCTCAAAAAATTGAAAAAACAACTACTTCAAACCAATATTGAAAAGTAATAGCATATGTCTCAGATCAAGCCTTCCGAAGTATCGGAAATATTAAAGAAGCAAATAGAGGGATTCGAAAGTGATGTTGAACTTGAAGAGGTGGGTACAGTCCTTCAGGTGGGAGATGGTATTGCCCGTGTTTATGGATTAAACAGTGTACAGGCCAATGAGCTGATCGAATTTGACAGCGGTGTCAAGGGGATCGTTCTGAACCTTGAAGAGGACAATGTTGGTGCTGTATTACTGGGTTCATCGGAACTGATTAAAGAGGGTGATTCAGTAAAACGTTCCAGGAAGATTGCCTCCATTCGTGTAGGAGAGAAGTTGCTGGGACGTGTGATCAATACTCTGGGAGAGCCCATCGACGGGAAAGGCCCCATTACCGGGGAGATGATCGACATGCCGCTGGAACGGAAAGCCCCGGGTGTGATCTACAGGCAACCGGTGAATGAGCCACTGCAAACTGGTCTGAAGCCTATCGACGCCATGATCCCCATTGGACGCGGACAACGGGAGCTGATTATTGGCGACCGCCAAACGGGGAAGACGGCTATTGCCGTTGATACCATTATCAATCAGAAAGAGTTTTACGAGAAAGGCGAACCTGTATATTGTATCTATGTGTCGATTGGACAGAAAGGTTCAACTGTTGCCAATATCCAGAAAACCCTTGAAGAGGCAGGGGCCATGGATTATACAGTGATTGTTTCGGCAACCGCCGCCTATCCTGCGGCCCTGCAGTTCTATGCTCCTTTTGCAGGATGCTCCATTGGTGAGTATTTCAGAGATACCGGTAGGCCGGCACTGATTATTTATGATGACCTTTCCAAACAGGCGGTTTCATACCGTGAGGTCTCCCTCTTGTTAAGGCGCCCCCCGGGAAGGGAAGCTTATCCGGGGGATGTTTTTTACCTGCACTCAAGATTGTTGGAACGTGCTGCCAAGATCATCAAATCCGATAAGATTGCTAAAAACATGAATGATCTTCCAGAGCAGTTAAGACCTCTTGTAAAGGGTGGTGGCTCGTTAACCGCACTTCCCATTATTGAGACACAGGCAGGTGACGTATCTGCTTACATTCCCACCAACGTGATCTCCATTACAGACGGACAGATCTTTCTGGAATCAAACCTTTTTAATGCGGGTGTACGACCTGCCATTAATGTGGGTATCTCTGTATCGAGAGTAGGAGGAAATGCCCAGATAAAATCAATGAAGAAAATTGCAGGAACACTGAAACTTGATCAGGCCCAGTTCCGCGAACTGGAGGCATTTTCCAAGTTTGGTTCCGATCTGGATGCTGCCACCATGGCTGTGCTGGATAAGGGGCGCAAAAATGTGGAGATTCTGAAGCAGGATCAGTATGCACCCATGCCCGTTGAGAAGCAGATAGCCATCATCTACTGTGGAACAAAGGGATTGCTCTCCAGTATACCGGTCGAAAAAGTGAAAGAATTTGAAACCGAGTTCCTGGAATATTTGGAACTGAAGCACAAGGATACACTGGCAGCCCTTGCACAGGGTAAATTATCGGATGAAATCACCGGTATACTTGAAGATGTAGCCAGGGAAATGATTGAGAAATATAAGTAATTGAATAGCCAATTTGAAGGAAATACGGGAGCGCAAGGCCTCTGTGGCCTCTACCAGGCAGATCACCAGTGCCATGAAGATGGTCTCTGCTGCCAAACTGAAGAAGGCACAGGACGCCATTGTGCAGTTCAGACCCTATGCAGAGAAACTACAGGAGATCCTGGCCAGTGTTGGGGATAGTATAAAGGATGATGAGGACAACCAGTATGCAGTATTGCGTGATAAGGAGCGGATTTTGCTGGTACTGATTACCTCCAACAGGGGACTGTGCGGAGCTTTTAACTCCAATGCTATTAAAGCCACCATTCAAAGGGCGTTGACCACTTTTGACAAGCAGATGATGGCCCGCCAGGTCGATTTCATCACCATTGGGAAAAAGGGTGCGGATTTTCTGCGCAAAAAGGGATACAATGTGATCTTCGATGGCAGTAAAATTTTTGATGATCTCACCTTTGACCGTGTGGCTGAAGTGGCCAATATGATCATGGGTCTTTTCACCGATGGTGAGTATGACCATGTCGATATGATATATAACCAATTTAAGAATGCCGGAACCCAAATTCTTACGGAAGAGCAGTTCCTGCCCATCAGTGTGGGTGACCTGGCAGAGGAGTCGGGTTCTGCTTCCAATGTGGACTATATCTTTGAGCCTACAAAGGAGTATATTGTAGAGGAACTGATTCCCCGATCACTGAGGCTGCAGTTCTATAAGGCGATCCTTGACTCACACGCATCTGAGCATGGTGCGCGTATGACCGCCATGCATATGGCCACCGACAATGCAACTGAGTTGTTAAAAGAGTTGAACCTGCAGTTTAACAAGGCACGTCAGGCTTCCATTACCAACGAAATCCTCGAGATTGTTGGAGGCGCCGAGGCATTGAAAGGGTAAACCACCTGATTTAATAATAGATTACAGTGGTATTGGTCAGAAATATAGTGTTGACAATTTTTGTCTTAATTATTTCTCTGATAGAGACCATTGCCCAAATCGGTGTTTGTCCCCAATCATCCAGGTACCAGTATTACTTACACATCGCACATACCAGAACCGATGCAAACCCCAGCATGGATCCGGTTGCGGAAAGCATTGATTATTCTGGATATGATTTGCTCTGGCTGGGAGGAGACATGGCATTATCATCATCGTTGGATGATGTTACCATGAATCATTTAGACTCCATCTTAGATCTGGGAAATGACAATACATTGTGGGCTCTGGGAAATCATGATTACGCAGATCTTAACCGGGTTTCGGCCTATACTCACAGACCCGCCTATTACGCCTATTATAAGGATAATATAACTTTTCTTGTGCTTGATACCCAGGATAGTCTGAGCAATATTATTGGGCAACAGCGGGAATTATTCTTTAGCGTAACAGATACCCTGCAGACAACCACTCACCTTATACTTTTGCATCATAAGCTTATCTGGATGTATGGCAGTGATTATCTGCAGCCCTATATCAACAGCATTCCAAATGGAGGTTTGGGGGACTGTTTTTACTGTATAAATCCAAATAATTTCTATTCGGATCTCTATCCGGAATTGCTGGAGATAGAAGCAAAAGGGATTGAAGTGATCTGTATTGCAGGGGATATTGGATTTCGCACCAATGAATTTGAATATACAACTCCTGAGGGGGTGCAACTCCTTGCATCAGGAATAGAGGCCGGTAACAGTAATAATCAAGCACTTGTGTTTAAGCACGATATGGTCAATGACACGCTTTCCTGGGCATTCACTGCACTGTCGGACCTCCTTGTTCCCCTGGATACAACTGCACCTGTTCTCTATTCTGTTTCAATCGCACCCGATGAAGTAGAGCCTGGTGATTCAATACGTATCTTATTGGAAACAGAAGATACCCTTTCTGGCATTGATGAGATCAAGGTTGATATTGTCAATCCGCTTGGAAAACAACTGCATGCAATTTCAGCGCAGACAGAAGATTGGATTGCTCCGGAAGAAAATATGTACGCATACGATGTGGTCATTTCTGATTCAGCAGTTAGCGGGACATGGTATATCTCAGCCCTAAGTATTATGGATTCAGCGGGAAACATTCTTTGCTTAAGCAGTATAGATTCAGTATTGGCAACTTTTGAAGTTATTGATCCTTCCGGCATTCCTGAAGCAAGGAAAAATGACATTCACATTTACCCTAATCCCAGTTCAGGAATCTTCTACTTTTCATTGGATCCAGTCATCATTTCCATAGAGGTATTTAACCATCTGGGTGAATCTGTCAAGACATACAAATCTCCTGAATCCAGTTTTATTGACCTTACACATGAACCTCCGGGCCTATATCTCATTCGTTTCTTATCTTCAGGAGACCAATATATCGTGAAGAGGGCTCTCATTTATTAAAACGAAGAAACCATCAGATACTTTTGAAAGCATTAAACCTGAGAAAAAAGTATTTCATCATCCTGTGGGTGATCATTATGACTGTTCCGGGTTTTGAGGCAAGGGCTCAACTTTTTATAAATGAATTTGTTGCCTCTAATTCGTCCGGGGGATACTATGATGTTGAATACGATGACTATCCCGATTGGATCGAAATATATAACGCTTCTGATGTCCCTATCGATATCAGTGGTTACTATTTGACGGATGAACTGGATGAACCTGATAAGTGGATAATCCCCGAAGGAACAGTAATTGATGCCAAAGGATACCTGTTGTTTCTGGCAGATGACAGGGATATCGAAAGTCACACAAGTTTCAAACTCAGTGTCGACGGTGAGTCAATTGGCCTTTCAGACAGGGATAGGGTCATGTTGGATTCTGTTATTTATATGCCCCAGAGTAACAACATCTCTATGGGCAGGCTGACAGAAGACCTATCTGTTTGGGCCTACTTTCCGGATCCCACACCCAACGCCATGAACAGTACTACTGGTTACACGGGAAGGGCAATGGCTCCTCTGTTTAATTATCCGGCAGGGTTTTATGACCTGCCTTTTTCCGTAGAGATAGAGTCCCTCACACAATCTGTGATACATTATACACTGGACGGGAGCAAACCCACCTCCTCCTCAAATCTCTATTCGGGGCCCATCGAAATTGTTTCAAATACGGTGATCAATGCCATATGTATAGAGGATGAGAAGATGAACAGTGAGGTGATGACCGCCACCTATTTTATTGGAGAGAATATTTCATTGCCTGTATTCTCATTTTCAATGAATCCGGGATTGGCCAGCGGGTTTCCATATACCACTGAGACCTTAACACATGTGGAGTATTTTGATGAGAGCCATTTTCATGTAATTTCCCAGGATATTGGTGCCAGGATCACGGGATTGGTAGGTATTCATCCCATGAGGACAATTTCGTTATATGCGAGATCAGAATATGGTGATAACCGTTTGGATCATCGCTTTTTTAAGGCTAAGAACCTGACCAGTTATAAGAATTTGATGCTTAGAAATGGTGGTTATCAGGACTACTCCTACACTTATTTGCGGGATGGTCTGATCCAATCTTTTGTTGAAGGTTACCTCGATCTGGAATACCAGGCTTACAAACCGGTGGTTATCTTTAAGAATGGGAGCTACCTGGCATTGATGAATATGCGGGAAAAGCAGAACGAGTTTTATATAGAGAACAACAGGGGTATCGACAACGACAGTATTGATCTGTTGGAGTATCAAACAGAACCTCCTATCCAGGTATTGAGTGGAGATGCAGCGCACTACAATGCAATGATTGACTTTATTGAGAATGCTGACCTCTCTCTCCAGGAGAACATGGAGGAACTCGAAACACGAATGGATGTAAAGAATTATCTGGACTATTATATGTTAGAGATCTATTGTGCAAATGCGGACTGGCCGGACAAAAATTGTAAGATATGGCGCCCCAGGAGCGTTGATGGCAAATGGAGATGGATGATTTTTGATGTTGATTATGGATATGGATTCCGTTTCCCGGTCGAGACAAACATGTATAACTATTTGTATACACTGGAGGAGCCTTACTATCATAACAGGCCGTGGGTTACGGTTATCTTCAGAAAAATCATGGAGAATGAAACCATGAGGAACTATTACCTGCAGCGTTTTAATGCCTTACTCAATACCGTGTTTCATACCGACAGGGCGCTTCATTTGACTGACAGTCTGAAAGCACAGATTGAACCTGAGATTGGTCGGCATATAGATAAATGGGGTCAACAGGCATATGGCATTCCCACTATGGAAGAGTGGCAAAACAATTGTGATGTACTGTATGATTTTGCCCTTAGGAGACCGTATTTTGCCAGGAAGAGTATGATGGATTTCTTCCAATTGGATGATACGGTGAATATAGAGATTGAGTCGGATGGGGGGACGGTTTTTATAAATGATTTTGCTTATTGTAAAGGTTCACAAACAGGGCTGTTTTTCAAGAACATACCTCTTCAGTTAATGGCCGTTCCGGATAATGGCTATGAATTTGTTGAGTGGATCAATGCCTCTGATTTATCAGATCCTTCAGTCACCTTTGTGCCTGGTTCAGATACAAGTATAGCTGCAGTTTTCAGCCCCGTTTACAAGAATATTCTTGGAGAAGTGTTCCGGAA
>Ga0255366_10197_pt1 | contig 12143 bp, 11 predicted proteins | sample ANMaggSeSYBR01C4_FD_182086 | JGI IMG/M metagenome (GOLD analysis project Ga0255366, IMG submission 182086) | Sediment cell enrichment communities from methane seep in Santa Monica Basin, California, United Staets - ANME aggregate JGI... | ecosystem: Environmental > Aquatic > Marine > Cold seeps >... | reverse complement strand
TTTGGCATAATTTCAATATCGCTGGGTTTTTCAAATTTACTCCCCATCCCCGCACTTGATGGCGGAAGAATTCTTTTTATCCTTCCTGAGATTTTCTTCGGTAAAAAAGTACCGGTAAAATATGAAAACCTTATCCATTTTGTTGGTTACTCAGGATTATTGATATTGATGGGATATGTTTTTTATCAAGACATAATTAATCCAATTGTGTTACCATAAAAGAAAAAATGGAAACAAACCTAGAGTATTCTTCTGATGATGTAATAAAAAACCTTCTAGATAACAGCAAACCATTTAGTTCACAGTTTTTACTTTTTTTTTCAGATATTTCCCTGGATGACCTAGAAAAATTAAAATCTATTTGGCCTGAAGTCGATAGGGAAAGAAAATGCAACCTCCTGAAAGATTTAGAATCTCTGATGGAAGCCAACACTCTCGCTTCCTGCGATGATTTTGGTTATTTTGCTTTACAAGATGATGATCCACGTATCAGAAGCCAGGCAATTCCTTTATTTTGGGAATGCACCAATATAAAATTAATCCCCATCTTTATTAACCTTTTACAAAACGATTCCGATCCCGAAGTCAACGCATCAGCCGCTGCAGCTCTCGGAAAATTTGTGCTTTTAGGCGAGCTTGAAGAAATTCCAGAAAAATCAGCAAACATGGTTCAAGATTTATTAATTCATGAATATTTAAAAACAGAAGATGACTCCATCAAACAGAGGATCCTTGAATCTTTGGGGTATTCCAGCAATAAAAAAGTGAGTCACTTTATCACTAGTGCATTAAAAATGAATGACAAGAAGTGGCATCTTTCAGCGCTATTAGCCATCAGCAGGTCAGCAAATAATATATGGGGAAAAGTTGTGTTAAAGAAACTAACAGATCTCGATCCTGATATCCAAATTGAAGCAATTAAAGCTGCTGGAGAATTGGGGATAGAATCCGCGAAAGAGCAAATTATTGAATTTATGGATCGCTCTTCTCCCGATGAAGAATTACATACACAAGCAATATGGGCATTATCTAAGATCGGTGGAAACGATATTAAAGATCTTTTCGATACAATGATCGGAGAAAGTGACGATGAAGAAGAGATAAACGTTTTAGAAATAGCCATGGATAACCTGGACATCTCATCTGGGATGCCCGCATTTGACCTCTTCGACCAATCCTGACAATCATTATGGAAAACGAGAACAATGAACGCCTGCACGCTATGGTGCAGGGATATGTGCAGGGGGTGGGTTTCAGGTTCTTCGTTTATCGAGCAGGACTGGATCTTCAGCTGCAAGGTTGGGTGAGAAACAGGATCAATGGTAATGTAGAGATCCTCGCTGATGGGCCTAAAAAGAAATTAGACGCATTACTTGAGTATATTCGTAAAGGGCCGCAGATGGCACAAGTCGTGAAAGTCAATGTTGAATGGCAGAAATCTAAAAATGATCTTTCACCTTTCACCATTCTTCAAACAAAATAATCAAATCACACCTATTCTTCACCAGAAATAATTGTGATTCGTTCCCACGGGGAAACATTTGATTCATCCGCAAGCATTTTTCGTAATTCGAAGACCTGATCCCGCAAAGCAGCTGCCCGTTCAAACTCCAAAGATTTTGCCGCTGCTTCCATTCTCTCTCTTGTTTCCTTAATTATCTTTTTCAATTCCTTTATAGGCAATCTTGAAATCGTTCCATCTACAGAATAATCCGCCTGACCATCAGCAATATATGACTGCGATGTAAGCCGCTCGGTTATATCATAAATTTCCTTGATAATTGTGAAGGGTTCAAAATTGTGTTTCTTGTTGTATGCTTCTTGTTTTTTCCTGCGGCGGTTGGTTTCATCAATTGCTTGTTTCATGGCGTCTGTAATCTTATCGGCATACATGATCACTTTCCCCTGTAAATTACGCGACGCCCGGCCGACTGTTTGAATGAGCGCAGTTGCAGAGCGCAAAAAACCCTGCTTATCTGCATCAAGGATTGCAACCAGAGATACTTCCGGTAAATCCAATCCTTCCCTTAATAAGTTTATCCCAACGATCACATCAAACACACCCATCCGCAGATCCCGCAGAATACCAACACGATCAAGAGTTTCCACTTCAGAATGAAGATATTGCACATTGATCTCAATTCCCTTTAAATATTCAGTCAGGTCCTCTGCCATTCGCTTAGTAAGAGTTGTAATCAATACTCGTTCTTTCTTCTCCACTCTGGTTCTGATCTCCCCAATCAAATCATCCACTTGCCCATGAACTGGGCGTACCTCGATTTGAGGGTCAACCAGACCAGTAGGGCGAATGATCTGGTCAATCACTTGATCAGCTTTCCCCAATTCATAAGGGCCAGGCGTTGCGGATGTATAAACAGTTGCTCCCATCTTCGATTCAAACTCTTCAAATTTTAACGGCCGATTATCCAACGCCGAAGGAAGCCGAAACCCATATTCAACCAATGTGCCTTTTCTTGAACGGTCTCCGTTATACATACCTCGAATTTGAGGTATTGTCATATGGGATTCATCGACAATAAGTAAAAAATCTGAGGGGAGAAAATCCATTAAGGTCCAGGGTGGCGAGTCCTTTGGACGTTGGTCTAAATGGCGTGAATAATTTTCTATTCCCGAACAATAACCAATCTCCCTCAACATTTCAAGATCAAACATCGTTCTTTGCTCCAACCGCTGAGCTTCTAATAATTTTTGGTTCTCTTTTAAGAATATGAGACGCTCCGCTAACTCAGTTTCGATATCACTTATCGCCTTTTTCAGCCGATCTTCTTGCGTGATGAAATGTTTTGCGGGAAATATTTCAATTTCATCAAATTCGTTTAAGATTTCTCCAGTAACTGGTTGAACAGAAATAATTCGTTCAATTTCATCACCAAAGAAAGTGATTCGGTAGGAAAGATTTTTTTCGTATGCGGGAAACACTTCTAAAGTATCACCTCGCAAACGGAAAATTCCTGGGCGGAGATCGATATCATTACGCGAGTAATGCTCTTCAATAAGCTGGCGAAGCAGAACGTTTCTTCGGTAAATCTCACCTTTTCTCAGTTTGATAACTATACTGCTATATGCCTCTGGACTGCCAAGCCCATAAATTGCGGATACTGAAGCAACGATGATCACATCTTCACGAGAAACCAAAGAGGTGGTTGCTGCTAATCGCAGCCGTTCTATTTCTTCGTTGATATCCGTCTCTTTTTCGATATATAGGTCCTGCCTGGGGACATAAGCCTCTGGTTGATAATAATCATAATATGACACAAAATACTCAACAGCATTTTCAGGGAAGAATTCTTTAAACTCCGCATATAACTGTGCAGCCAGCGTCTTGTTATGTACCATCACCAGCGCAGACATTTGCAGTTCATTTATAATATTAGCGATTGTGAAAGTTTTACCTGTACCTGTAGCACCTAAAAGGACCTGGTGCCTTTTACTATTTCTAACGCCTTCAATCAGGCTCTTAATGGCTTCCGGTTGATCACCTGTGGGCTGATAAGGTGCTTTTAGTTTAAATTTCATCTAGTGTTTTCTCTCTGCTTGAATTAATAAATCCAGAATACCAATGAGCCGAATACGCCAATCTGTTCTCCCACCTCTAAGTATCCTATACGCGTCTTTTCCCCTTGTTGCCACTTTCCCCAAATCAGGCAGATCTCTATATGTTTTCTCTTCAGAAGAAGGTGGATATTTCAATAATAAATTCTGTCCTTCGACAGATATAGAAGATAAACCACATTTCTCTGCTTTAAGTTTTACTCGCAATTGATATAGCAAATTGATAACTTCTTCTGGAGGAGGTCCAAAGCGATCTTCAAACTCAGCAATCAACAAACCTATCTCATCCTCATTATCTATATCAGCAATTCGGCGGTATAGTTTCAATCGAAGGGAATCATTTTTTACATATTCAGATGGGATATGAACAGATATAGGCAATTCTACACTTACAAGGGGGCGGATTGGATTCACCGGCAATAATTTCTCAACTCGTGATTTGAATCCTTTCTCGCCTTTCAGCTGCTGGACTGCCTCCGCCAATAAACGCGTGTATAAATGAAAACCCACAGAAGCAATATACCCATGCTGGTTGGTACCCAACAGGTCTCCAGCACCTCGCATCTCCAGATCCCGCATCGCTATTGAATATCCCGCACCTAATTGTGTATTCTCAGCAATTATTTCCAGACGTTCAAGGCTCTCTGGTGTTGGTGTTTTTTTCATATGGTGAAAAAAGTATGCGTATGCCCTCGACGATCCGCGTCCAACTCGCCCCCGCAGCTGATAGAGTTGAGCAAGTCCGAAGGTATCCGCTCGATCTAAGATCAGCGTGTTCGCGTTAGGTATATCAAGTCCAGATTCGATGATGGACGTGGATAACAAAACATCAATTTCACCAGCCGTAAACTTGCTCATTACGCTAGATAAGATCTTTTCCCGCATTTGTCCATGGGCAATTCCAATCTTAGCTTCAGGAACAAGTTTCTGTAGTTTGCTTGCCACTACTTGAATAGATTGAACCCGGTTATGTACAAAAAATATCTGCCCTCCGCGATCGATTTCCCTGATGATCGCTTTACGGACAACACTCTCCTTATAAGGCCCGGTAAACGTTAGGATCGGCAGCCGCTCAGCAGGAGGAGAATTTATCACAGATATATCACGGATGCCAGATAACGCCATATATAACGTCCGCGGAATTGGTGTTGCCGTTAAAGTTAACACATCAATTTCCTGCCGCATTTTCTTAAAGAACTCTTTATGCGTCACACCAAATCGCTGTTCCTCATCGACGATAAGTAACCCAAGATCCTTGAAAATGACATCTGGCTGCAGTAGTCGATGTGTCCCGATCACAATGTCAATCTCACCCATCTCAAGTTGCAATAGGATCTTTGCCTGTTCTGAAGGTGTTCGAAATCTTGATAACATTTCAATCTGAAAAGGGAATGGGGATAGCCGAGATTTAAAAGTTTCAAAATGCTGCTGAGCAAGAACTGTTGTTGGAACTAGCATTGCCGCTTGCTTATTACCCATAACTGCTTTAAATGCGGATCGTAAAGCAACTTCAGTTTTCCCATATCCGACATCACCGCATAATAAACGATCCATCGGGCGGTCCCTTTCCATATCTTTTTTGACCTCCACAATTGCTCTCGCCTGGTCATCAGTTTCTTGATAGGGAAAGCTGGCTTCCAACTCCGCCTGCCATTCAGTATCCTTTTGGAATGCAAATCCATTCACCGTTTGGCGGGAGGCATACAGTTCTAAAAGATCATATGCAATTTCTTTCACGGCTTGTCTTGCACGGCTGTGTTTATTTTTCCAACCCGTAGATCCTAATCTGGAACAATAAGGTTTACGATTCCCTGGACCAATATACAGGCTGATTCTATCTGCCTGATGGACAGGTACAAATAATTCATCATCGTCAGCATACATCAAAAGCAGAAAATCCCGGTCCGTTCCTTCAATAGATCGATGGACAAGACCAGCAAACCTCGCAATGCCATAATCAATGTGAACAACATACTCGCCAACAACAAGATCCGCATACGAAACTTCTGGAGATGCAGTTCTTCTGTGTTTCAGTCTGCGTGGTCTGGGGAGTTCCCATCCAAATAATTCGCTATCAGAAAATAAGTATTGCTCCTTCCCACCTGGGTACTGCACTTTCCAACCAGCGTTCAAACCTCCTTCAATGAAAACCACCTTTTCCAGACTTGAAGAGGATGAAGAGGATCCATCCTGTACTTCCTTAATTCTATTGATCTGTTTGGAAACGATATACACACGCTCTATTTTCTTGTCGTTATCATTGATAAATCTGAACAAATCATCCAGGCGGCTGCCGAAGCGCGGACTAGGTGAAAAAGCATTAGAAATCTGATGCCCATTTTCATTTAAAGGAAAACCTAAATCAATTGAATTTCGTTGAGATATCTCATCAATTATTTCCGACCAGGTGATATAAGGAGCGGGAAACCCAGAAGGAATCATCCCAGATTCCTCGTTTTCTACCTTAATTCTTATTGATTGTGTTTCAATTTCATCTGCTGTAACTTGCAAAGAAGCCGCATTATCTAATACTATGATTGAATCTTTTGGTAAATAATCAATCAGTGATCCCGCGGAAGGGAAAACTGCAGGAATGAAAAACTCTGATAGTTCCTTCGGCTGGTTTTCAATTTTTTCGAGAGTATCGACATGAAGAATCTCTCTGCCAGGTGGAATAAAAACGGAGTTTATTTTTTCGATCGATCGCTGGGTAACAGGATCAAAGACCCTCATTGTATCGATTTCATCCCCGAAAAATTCTATCCGAGCAGGATTCTTGTAATTTGTCGGCCAAATATCTAATATCCCTCCTCTTCTGGATAACTGTCCACCAGCCACGACAATTTCCACAGTAGTGTAACCATTTGTCAATAATTTGAAAATCAAATCATTGATTTCAGTATGATCACCTACATTCAATGAAAAAGAACTCCGAATGAAATCCCTTCTTGGCATAGTCTTTGTCATCAGTGATTTTACAGATGCGAAAATTACTGACGGAGAATAAGATTCTTTTCTTCCGGGAATAAAATATTGCGCAATATCAGTTAAGGTGTCCAAGCGATCATATCGTGTAGCTGCACTCCAACCAGATCTCTCATAAAATAACGGTGAAGGTTCAGAAAAGATATGTCGCCGTGATTCTTCTACCCAAAAAGAAAATTCCTCAAACATAGATAGCAGGCGGTCTGATTTTGAAGTGACAAAAAGAATAGTCTGCTTAAGGTCATTATGAATGGCAGCGATGAATGGCAAGCGAACGGACCGCGGCAAACTAATTAACGCCTGAGATTGGCCAAACTCATAATCCGAAAGTAGATTCTGATAACCGGGTATTTTTGAAAAGTCAATCAGATTATTTTCACTCATCCTGTAGAACCGAATGATTATAAAGTGTCATCGCTTTTTCGATGCCATCTTTCAACATAACCTCAACAGAGCGAACCACAGTGTTTAGTACCAGATCAAGATCAGTTTCTGAGTTATGGGAGATTTTTTTTAATACATAATCCATTGGATCCATCCTCCCCGGAGGACGGCCAATCCCTATTCGCAGCCGGGCAAATTCATAAGTACCGATCTTCGAAATTATGGACTGCATGCCGCGCTGGCCTGCGGACCCACCCTCTTCCCGTAATCGAATACTTCCAAAGGGCAGGTCAAGATCATCATGAATAACTAATAATCGGGACGGTTCAAGTTTGTAAAAGCGTAAAAAAGAGCGTACTGCATTTCCCGAATTGTTCATATACGTTTGCGGTTTAACTAAATAAATTCGATTTCCAGCAAACTTACCTTCGCCAACCAGTGATTTATATCGGTAACGTGAAATATCAATCTTCCATTCAATCGACAATTTATCCAATGCGATAAACCCAATATTATGCCGGGTTCGCTCATATTCTCGCCCGGGATTGCCTAACCCAAATATTAGAAATGGTTCCATAAATCGCTTTCTTTTCATACTGCTCATTAAACTTATTAAACTGTAGCTTTATAGTTTAACATACCCAAAATCTTCCAAAGGGTATCATAGCGTCTATTGTTTCTATAAAGTATACAAAACAGTCCATCGTGTCCAATATTTTTATAGTTTCCATCGGGATTGCACACGAACCTCAATTTGGAAAAGCGATTCGTAAAAAATACCCATCAAATGTTATTAGAATAAATCAACCTGAAATAATTTCACTATGCAGGATAATTCTATAAAATTAGTTGGTTTTATTAATTCTTTGGAAGAATTCAAGTTCGATTCGGAAATCGACGGCGACTATCAGCATATGGGAGCCACCTTAATTGATGGAGTGCTGCAAGCAGGACTTAATTATTAGATCGTAGTAAAACCCAGAGCAGCTTTTGTGCTGTCTACATACCCGGAATACAAAACTACATCTTTATTTCTGGATTTATGCAAAGAAGAAGGAATTAAGAAAATCATTTCGTGGAAAGACAACAAGTATTTTTCGTCATACCCTGCGGGACAAATTTCTACCTATTTTAATAGAGACCTCATAACTTCATAGGTGTTTTCCCGTCAAGGGAGATATGAGGCCTATCATAATTATAAAAGTCTTCCCAAGCCTCAAGCTTCGAATTTAGATCAACATCATCCGTGTAAGTCAGCAATTGATAGAACTCTGTCTGATCAGTTCTGTGTGAACGTTCTACTTTACCGTTAAGCTGTGGTGTTCGTGGCTTGATATACACATGCTGCATTCCCTGATCTTCGACATGCCAGTGAAAACGGGCTTGAAACTCATGACCTCGATCGGTTCTGACCATGCTGATCCGGAAAGGAAACTTTTCTATCACGTAGTCCACGAACTTGATCGCATAATTCTGGTTATGTTTCGGATAGATCTGTAACGCCCGAATACGCGTAGCATCATCTTTGGCATACCTTTTGGTGTGAAGTGCACGTCTGGGAGCTGTCCTTGGCAAACGGCTTAACCCATGGGATCTCAATACTCTGGTCACCGTGGGTTCTGAAATCTTGATTCCGTGATAGCGGTCCAGGTAATACGTAATCCGTAAGGATCCTATTTGATACTCAGACCGAAGTTCCAAGATTTTCTTAACAACCTCATTAGATGTCTTGCGCAGATGGCTATGTGCGATGGGTTTTTTCTATGCAATCCAGATCGTCCTTCGTTCTGTTTGTACTTTAAATACTATTACAAACTGTCTTGGAGGGTATGACGTATTATAAATGTTACTCAATTTGATTCATGAAAAAGCTTTTAATTAAGAAGAATTTTTTTAGATATCTAATCAAGGGATAACTCATATCATGACTCGCTGGTACCCATGTGGTAAATGTACACCTATCCAATTCGAAGTCTGACGATACTTTTCTAATAAGATAAAATCTTATATATCTCCACGGGAAGGCTTGGAACTGTTTTAGAGCAATATAAATTTGAAGAAGGAATAAAAGTTTTGGCGAGTATCCCGTAACGTCAAGTATTTTGGTGTACAATATAAGGGGAGCACGATTATATGTCATTCAAAGAAATCTGGGATAGAGAACGCGAAAATCTCACGATGTTAATCGTATCATTTTTTGCGTGGGTTGTGTTTTCCAAGTTTGATATTTTATCCCTTAAGGTTAAGATTGGTGTAGAGTTTGCTTTTGTTATGCATCTCATATCGTTTTATATCCTCTATCTGATTTTATATTATCTCTATCAAAAATATGCAGTTCAAAATCGTATAAATATTATAAAATCAAGAAAATATTTTGACGAACATTTTACGGAATTACTTGACGGAAGAAAGTTTTACGGATATTTAGCAGTTGAAATTCCTTCTGATTGGATTATTACAGATTGTTATGTAACGCTTGAGCATGTTTTTCCTATTTATTATGGAGATAAAATCTTACTCGACAGAAAAACTTCTGAATGGTTTTCTAGTAAAAATAAACCAGAAAACAAAATGCTCCGCTGGAGAAGTCCATTAAGTTATGAGAACAAAACAAAAATAAATATTGGCGAAAATTCAAATAAAGAATCTTTTTCGATTGGAAAAATTGTAACAGGAAAGTTTAGCAATTTAGATATTAACACCTTTAATTTTGATGTGCCACAAAAAACATTTGTTGCAATAGAGTTCAATAAATTTGGCTTATATGAATTTTCAATTGAATTTCACTGGAAACGACACGGTCGAAACATGATACCAAAAAAAGCGAATGGTTATATTTATTCACGATCAATGAGGGGGATACGAGAAATAAGAGTCGGGTTAGGTGATTACAATAATGATAATGATATACCAAAACCGCTTTTGAAAAAAGAAGGATAACTATGTATCAATCGTCATCAGAATCATCTGTTTGTTTTTCTTTCACTTCAACGTTTATTTTTTCTATATTTATGTCAAAGTTCAAGAATTCATCAAACGGAAGAATAGATGGTTTTAAGGGAGCTTGTTCTTCGGGGTTTTCGCTTTGGGTTTCTGCATTATCGAGTTTTTTAGTTTCAGTGGTTTGTTTGTTTTTTTCATCATCTATACACATATTTTATTCCTAAGAAAGGATTATTAAAGATTATTATGAAAGCAAAAAACAATAACAATTATGATTTTACAGTAGTCCTACCAGAAGCGCAAGAAAAATTAAACAGGCAATTTAATAGTGTAACAAAACTACAGGATTTTGCGAAATCTATGTTTGGGGTGTCGAGTATAGCCATGTCTCTTTTTTCAACAATTATTTCTATTCAAGAAGGATGGTTCTCTTCGACTGTAAATATAATTTTGTTTATATTGACAATCATTATTTACACTATGTTGACATTCTTTAATGTAAAAAGCATATTGCCAGTTTCTCTAAAACATGCGCTTAAGCCAACTTGGGAAATTTATTCAAAAGTTGCCTATAAAAATAGTGCTGAGGGAAGTAACGCAATGTTGGTTTTTCAATACTTAGAGGTTATTAAAGACAATGAGAATATATTGATTGAACAATATGAGCGATCAAAATGTATTTGTACTATGTTAGCGATTTTGATGTTTTTGATTTTCTTACAATCAGTAATGTTCTCTATTACATAGCAAGCTAAAGAGGGTAGTCATTATGAAGAATAAAAAGTTAAGTAAGCCCCACAAAAAAAGAGACACGAAAAAAGAAGTTTTCGCAAAAGAGGACTTCCTAAAGGTGCTTGATCGCGCTATAAAACCGCTTTCTCAAGAAACAAGTGAAACATCGGAGAAACCTGATTCCGATTATTGTAACGAAAAGCATACTCATTCAGATAGTATTGAAGATACTTAGCAGAGACAGAATGATATACGCCACTAATACCTGTTTTGCAGTTAGACCAAAATCCCTCGATGGTGTTGGTATGGCAGTTTCCCAAAACATAAATCTTTTCAGCATGAGGGACTGTGTCATGTTTGTATCCCATCGTTGGAAGAGCATTGTAAACTCTATATTCATCGGTATAAACCATTGCTTCTCTGGCAACATTTTCACTAACTATTGGAAGAATGGTATTGCCCTTAGCGTTGGGGATGGTGCGAACTTCAAGCTTCCCGCTTCGCTCAACAATTCCCAATACGGCGGTTTTTCCTTCTGCTCCGCGTCCACGCTTTCCCTTGCGCCGACCGCCAAAGTAACTTTCATCAATCTCAACTTCGCCAGTAAATGGGCTGTAGTTTTCGTCAAGACATTGTCTAACTTGCTTGCACATTCTCCAAGCAGTCTTATAAGTAACGCCTGTTTCCCTTTGAATTTGTTTAGCAGAGATACCGCCACGAGTTTGCGCCATCAAGTAAATAACGTAAAACCAAGTGGTCAATGGAGTGCGGGATTTGTGAAAAATGGTGTTAGCGGTAGGGCTTATCTGGTATCCGCAGAAATCGCAGGCGTAAGATTTGCGCCCACTTACCCGATGAAACAAAGCATTCTTTTCACATTGAGGGCAATCAATTCGTTTAGAGTATTTCTTATTGCGAATGTAATCAAGGCACACATCATCATTTGGGAACATCTTAAGAAATTGCTTGAGTGTGAATTTTTGCATTGGCGATTTATTTTTCTTTCGTTTCTTAGCCATTTATCCTCTGTATTACTTGATGTTATGGTATCTATTTGTACTTATAGTATAGCAGATAAACTACTTGTTGTCTAGGGATACTCGCCAAAGTTTTTAGTTGTGAATTATTACCTGGATGTTGACGGAACCATTATTACCAAAGAGCATCAAGAAGCCATAAAAATCAATGATTTTTTGAAGTATTTATTTAACACAGGGGAAGTTTACTGGTTAACAACACATTATAGATATGAAGATACATCGAGTGTTCTATCATATATAAAGCCATTTCTTGATCTAAAAAACTATGATCTGATATAGAATACTTTTCCAACGGCTTGGAACACATTGAAAACCGAAGCTATTAACTTTTCACAACCCTTTTATTGGTTTGATGATTATTTATTGGGAGTTGAGAAAAGAATTCTTTTAAAAAAATAGGTGTCTTGAAAAATGGAGAAAAGAGTACAATCAGGTCAGACCACATGGTGGTTTAGGATATAAACCACCTGCACCTTAAGCCATTCA
>Ga0255366_10060_pt2 | contig 12159 bp, 7 predicted proteins | sample ANMaggSeSYBR01C4_FD_182086 | JGI IMG/M metagenome (GOLD analysis project Ga0255366, IMG submission 182086) | Sediment cell enrichment communities from methane seep in Santa Monica Basin, California, United Staets - ANME aggregate JGI... | ecosystem: Environmental > Aquatic > Marine > Cold seeps >... | reverse complement strand
TATCAATTCCATTCCCCGTGGATGTTTCTGGTGATTGAGTAAAAGAGGTGAAGTCAGGTTTAAGTCCTCGGGTAACAAACATGAATCCAGTGTTCGCAAATCCGGAAAACCCTGGAATCCATATTCACTCATAAATCTTCCAACTTTTTGTTCGTACACTTCAAATGGTTCTTCGCCCCACCAAACTCCCCAGTAGTGCATATCACCTGAATATAAAGCTTGTTCATGCCCCCAACCCTGCTTGGGTGATGAAGGCCAATATGCCCTTTGCGGATCATATTCAGAGACAACTCCTGGCAAAAGGTCTTCAAATATGTCTAAATAATTATTCCAAACTTCAATTGAGTCTTTCGCGGAATAGCACAATGATTTTTGCCAGCCCCAGTTAAACCAGCCTTCATCTATTTCATTATTTCCACACCATAAAGCAATACACGGATGGTTACGGAGTCGTTTTACATTTTGTATCGCCTCCTGTTTTACATTGTGAATAAAGGCAGGGTCTCCCGGGTACATGTTACAGGCAATTGAATGATTGCTGGCCTGTGATCTCATGGAGTAGTGTTGATTATTATAACCGGTGGAAGGCGCTGCATTATTTTACAAAGAAGACATTTGAAGATTTCCTGATTTCATTTGAAGAAAGGGATGGATATTTAAATGTGTTTATTGTTTCTGATAAGTTGGAGAATGTAAAAGCTGAATTGGAAATGAAAATTGTTGATTTTAATGGTGACAGCTTGTGGTCGGGAATTGCAAATGTGGAGATTTCAGCAAATTCAAGCCAGGTATATTTTGAATTGCAAATACCAGAGTTAACTAAAGAAGATCATCTGGTTTCTGTCAGATTGATTTTGGATGGAAAAGTACTTGCATCCAATACTTATTATTTCCTGCCTGTAAAAGATTTACAACTTCCTGATCCAAATATTAATAAAGAAATAGTAAAAACTGAAGAAGGATATCAAATAACACTAAAAACAGATAGACTTGCTAAAAATGTTTTTCTTTCTGTTGATAGAGATGGATTTTTCTCGGATAATTATTTTGATTTGTTGCCAGGAGAAGAAAAACGGATCACTTTTATATCTAAGTGGGTTACTGATTCTTTTGGAAAAGAGTTAAAAATCATTTCATTGGTTGATACACTATAAATCTTCCAGGTCGAAGTAAGCCTTTGCGGCAGAGACCTGGAAGGTTGACAGAATCAATCAAATTATTTTTGCACTTTACAGGATTAGAATTATTTTTTCAACCTTTCAGGTTATTCTGCCCACCATCCACCGATCAACCTGAAAGGTTTTTGTAACTTTACCCAATGAAATTCATCGGCGATTTCCATATACACTCACATTTCTCAATAGCGACAAGTAAAGAACTTCAACCTGAATACCTGGAATATTGGGCACGAATGAAAGGGATAAAGGTTGTGGGAACCGGAGATTTTACACACCCCGGATGGACAAAAGAATTGAAGGAGAAACTGGAACCTGCAGAAGATGGCTTATTCAGGGTAAAAACAGAATTTAAAAAGAAAACACCCTTCACTGTTGAAGATGATGTGAGATTTATTCTTACAGCCGAAATCAGCAATATATACAAAAAGAACGGGAAAGTCAGGAAAGTCCACAACGTGGTTTTTGCTCCTTCATTTGAAGTAGTTGATAAGATTCAGGGTAAGCTTTCGGCATTAGGTTTTAACATAACATCTGATGGAAGGCCTATCCTCGGTTTGGATTCGCGTGATCTACTCGAGTTATGCCTCAATGCTTCTGAAGATATTTTCTTTGTTCCTGCTCATATCTGGACTCCCTGGTTTTCCGCACTTGGATCAAAATCAGGTTTTGATTCTATAGATGAATGTTACGACGATCTGGCTAACCATATTTATGCAGTTGAGACAGGCCTCTCGACTGATCCGCCAATGAACTGGATGGTCACTTCCCTGGATAAATATACATTGATCTCTAATTCCGATGCCCATTCGCCTGAGAAGCTGGGAAGAAATGCTAACCTGTTTGATACTGGAATTTCCTATCCTTCGATTATAGAAGCAATGAAAACCGGAGATCCTAAAAAATTTCTCGGAACCATTGATTTTTTCCCGCAGGAGGGGAAATATCATTACGATGGACATCGAAAATGTGGGATCCGGTGGAGTCCGCTGGAAACTTTGCAGCATGATGAGGTTTGTCCGGTTTGTGATAAAAAAATAACTGTTGGTGTGATGAATCGAATTGCAACTTTAGCTGACAGGGAAAACTTGCTGACGCGTCCTAATCGCCATCCTTTTTATTCATTGATCCCGCTGAAAGAAATCCTGGCCGAAATAGAAGGTGTGGGGCCAAATTCCAAAAAGATAGCAAAACAATATGAACATCTCATTGGTAAAGTTGGCAATGAATTTAACCTCCTTTTACATTATGAGATTAATGACATAAAATCATTAGCAGGAGAAGTCCTTGCCGAGGCCATCCGGCGGATGCGTAACAGGGAAGTGTATATCAAAGAAGGTTATGATGGAGAATATGGTGCGATAAAGGTTTTTAAAGATGGTGAAAGCAAAGACTTTACTTCCCAGGAAAGGATGTTTGCAGAACCACAGGTAAAATATGAAAACGGTAATAAGCCAAAACCTTTAATCAGCTTTGATATTAAAGCATTTCAGAATTTGAAGAAGGAGAAATTACCATTGGAAAAGGAAGAAATGCCTGACTCTACTTTCGATTTATTCCGTCAAATACCTGATCTTAAAAAAGATTTAAATCCCGAACAAAAACAGGCAGTTGATCACGATTATGGCCCGGCACTGATCCTGGCAGGGCCAGGTACCGGTAAAACAAAAGTTCTTACGGTCAGAATAGCTAATCTTATTATAAATAACGGGATTGATCCTGAAAATATACTTGCTGTTACTTTTACAAATAAAGCTGCTGGTGAATTGTGGGAACGCCTAGCAATTTTGTTAGACAACCAGGAAAAGGCTTCCCGGGTACAAGTCTCTACCTTTCATGCTTTCGGGCTATCAGTGCTAAAAAAATATTTCAGCAAAACTGGTCGGGAAAAGAATTTTACAATAATTGATGAAGATGAAAAACGGCAGCTTTTATTACAATCCGGAATAAACAAACAGGATGTTTCAGCAATTTCTAAAAATATTTCAAATATTAAGCAGGAGTTAAAATCTGTCGAAGACATTTTGGAAAAGGAAATTGCCGTGATGGACAAGATGTATCAGGAAAAACTTATTAAATTAAATGCTTTTGATTTTGATGACCTGGTTTGTTTACCTGTTTATTTATTTGATAAATATCCCGAGATATTATCAGAATACAAAAACCAATTGAAGGGGGTTCTTGTTGATGAATACCAGGATGTGAACTTTGTCCAGTACCGTTTGATCAGGCAATTGATGCCTGATGAAAATTCAAACCTCTTTGTCATAGGTGATCCTAACCAGGCTATTTATGGTTTTCGTGGGGCCGATGTAAAATTTATACAACAATTTCACAACCATTATCCCAAAGCTAAGGTTTACAACCTGAAAAAAAGTTACAGGTGTTCTGATTTCATTTTGAAAGCTTCAGGAAATGTAATTTCAGATTCAGGTAGTTTTTTGAATGGTTTACATAAAGGTGTTAAACTAAAAATTTCTGAAAATGCAACGGAAAAAAGTGAAGCAGAATTTATTGCCCGGACTATCGAACAAATGATCGGAGGAGTAGGATTTTTCTCAATGGATAGCAGCGTGGCGGAGGGAACTAAAGCAAATGAAATAGAGAGTTTATCGGACTTTGCCGTTTTATGCAGGATAGGGAGGCAGATGAATGCCATTGAAAAAGCTTTAAATGATCATAGAATTCCATATCAAAAAATTGGTGAAGAGCCTTTTTGCAAACAGGAACCGGTAAAATCAGTGATAGATATTTTGAAATTAGCGATCAATCCTGAAAATATTTTTCTGAAAGAAAAATTGATTAAAAAGAAGATCATAAATGAAATTGATTTAGAAATACTAAAGGAAAGCATCAATGATAAACAATTATCAGCAATGATTGATTTTATTGCCGAAAAGTTTTTTAAAACTGAAAAAGTCAAAAATGAACTCATGTTTAAACGGTTAGAAGAAATTGCCGCCAAATCGAAAAACGACACAGAGCAATTCATCAGGAGTATTTCTCTGGGAACTGCTGTTGATGAGTGGAAACCCAATATTGAAGCCGTTAACCTGATGACCCTTCATGCGTCAAAAGGGCTGGAATTTAATTGCGTATTTATTGCCGGATGTGAGGATGGAATCATTCCTTATTCGTTGTTTGATAATAAAATTTCTGATCCTGAAGAAGAAAGACGATTGTTGTATGTTGGCATGACAAGAGCCAAAAACTATTTGTTTCTGACCCATGCGAAAAAACGTTTTTTGATGGGGAAAGAATATCAATCTGAACGAAGTCCTTTTCTAAATAAAATAGAAACCGAACTTATAGAAGCACAAAAACAGGAATATAAGCAAAAAGAAAAGAAGAAAGATGATCAACTAGAATTGTTTTAATCCTTAAAGAAAAAGAATTAGACTTTGTACTGTATTAAATTTTTAACTTTTCCATCGCTCTAACTTTGGAATACGTTTTGTGAAAAACCCTGCCATAAACCCGGGAAATCCCATTTCTTTCATTTTCCCTTTTACCAGCACTTTCATTTCATCAACGGACATTTCAGGATTTATAAATTTTCCATCGATATAACAATAACTGCAATACATTGTACTTTTTGTTCCGTTGGATTCGGAACCTCCTTTTTGTGGGTCTTTTGAAAGGGGCATCCCACAGCTCTGGCAATTTTTGTATTTCATTTTTTCAGTATGATTTAGTCGTTATTAAATTAAGTAATTTGTCTGACGATTACCTGTTTAATGTCCCATGCGGTGGTTTATAATATTTCATTGCTTTGGGCATGTAAGCATTCAAATCCTCTATCCTGTGTTCATGCGAAGGGTGAGTCGACATCCATTCAGGTACAGGAGGTGACCCGGCAATATCATCCATTCTTCTCCAGAATACAGGGGCATTCATTGGATTATATCCGGCCATTGCCATAAATATTAATCCCAGCTTATCAGCCTCTGATTCATGTAATCTGCTATAAGGAAGCATGGCTCCATAGGTTGTGCCAATAGCATAGGCGGTAAAAAACAGTGCCTGTGTTTGTTCCGGCTTTTCCTGAATGGCAACAGTAAGAGCCAATCCTCCAAGCTGTTGCACCAATCCCTGGCTCATCCGTTCCCCACCATGATTGGCAATTGCATGAGCAACTTCATGGCCCATTACAACAGCAACACCGGCTTCATCCTGGCATACCGGCAAAATACCTGTATAAAAAGCCACTTTACCTCCGGGCATGCACCAGGCATTCATTGCATCATCCTCAATCAGGTTGAATTCCCATGCATATCCTTCCAGGTCATCCGATAGTTTATTTTTCGCCATAAACTCTTCAACGGCATGCTGAATTTTTGCTCCTACGTTTTTTACCAATGTTACCTGCTGTTGATTTGTGGACAGTTTACTTTCCTTTAATACTTCCTGATAGCTTGAGTAGCTTAATGGTAAAATCTGACTGTTGGGAATTAAAGCCAGTTGCTTTCTTCCGGTAATGGGTACAGTAGCACAGCCAACTAACAAAATTGCTGTGAGTAATATTGAAAACTGTTTTTTCATGATCGGAGATTTTGCTCAAAAATAATAATCTTTAACCAATTCACTCAATTAACTTCGAACTTTGAACTTCGAACTTTTTTACTTCTCATTTCTCCACTTAATCAACACCTACATTCACTGAAAAATTCCCAGCGTTTACTTATCTGTTTCATTTTAGCCTTTTCAGGGTTGTATATTTACATTGCAGTTAGCTAATTGATATTTCTAAAAAATATATAGCGATGAAAACAAAGAACTTAACCACAAAAATTCTTTTAACTTTCTCCTTTTTTCTTTTATCAATAGTTTCCTTTGCTCAATGGCAACCGCAAATCAGCGCAACAATCCTGGATTTACAAAGTGTGTTCTTTGCCGACAATGATAATGGTTGGGCTGTAGGAACTGAAGGAATCATCCTACACTCTGATAACGGTGGGGATACATGGAATGAGCAAGTAAGTGGAACAGACTTTGATCTTGAGAGTGTCTCCTTTATCAATCCTGACAATGGTTGGATTGCTGGTGGGAAGGAAGGTTATCCACAAACTGGTATTATTTTGCGCACCGTTAATGGTGGGGGAACATGGGAAGAAATGTACTTCGACTCTTCTTTTTACTTAAATGATGTTTACTTCCCCGATAATCTCAACGGCTGGGCTGTGGGGGACGCACATGTTTATATGGGTATATGGGGTACCCTCCTGCACAGTATTGACGGTGGAGAAACCTGGGTTAAGCAAGATTCCATACCTCCCTATTCCTGGCCGTTCTCTTTGCCTTTAAGAGGTGTCCATTTTATCGATCCTGACAATGGATGGGTAGTCGGGGGTAGTATGGCTCCCAGCTCAGGATATATCTATTCCTTAATAATGAACACGAATGATGCAGGAATTACCTGGGAAGAGCAAATCAATTATAGTAGCTACCATAACTACTGGTTAAATAGCGTTTATTTTGCCGACACGCTGAACGGCTGGGCGGCTGGGGCTGGGCCATGGGGCCAAAATGCAATAATACTAAAAACTATTGATGGTGGTAATAACTGGGATACGTCATATTTGAACAATTCCCCCGCTTTGCATTCTATTTATTTCGCAGGTTCGATCAAAGGATGGGCCGTTGGAAGTAGTGGTACAATAATGCATACCTCAAACGGAGGAGACACCTGGGAAGCGCAACCCAGTGGGACAACAGAAGGGTTGAATAGTGTTTGCTTTATTGATCCGGAAAATGGCTGGATAGCTGGAGATACTGGCACCATCCTGCATACAGATAATGGAGGAATTGTACAAATTCCAAATTACCAAAAGCCAAATTCCAAAATCCATTTACAAAACTATCCGAATCCCTTTTCAACTTCTACAACAATAGAATACGAACTTTCTGAGCCAGGTACTGCAGAGATTAAAATTTACAATCAAATCGGTCAGGTAATAAAGGAGTTTGTTCATCAGGAAAGCCGTGTAGGGATAAACAAGCTTATCTGGCAAACCGAAGATATGCCGTCTGGAATTTACTTTATCCGGTTGCAAATCTGTAAAGGAATAATAACAAAGAAAATAATTAAACATTAATCAAGTTGACAGTTGATTGTCTACCATCTATTGTCAACTAAAAAAGGAGTTTATCATGAAAAATTTAACATTCTTAGTTTTCGCACTGCTGTTTTTTCAAATATCAACCTTTTCCCAGTCATGCCTGCCCGAAGGTATTTATTTTTCTAATCAGGCACAGATTGATAATTTCCAAACCAACTACCCCAACTGTACAGAGATAGAGGGGGCTGTATTAATCGATGGGTATAATATCACTAATTTAAACGGATTAAGTGTTTTGATTTCCATAGGGGGATGGCTTTGGATTAGCAGCAACGAAGGTTTGACCAGTTTAACAGGCCTTGACAACTTGACTTCCATCGGGGGATACATTGAGATAGATAACAACCCTGCTATAACCAGTTTAACGGGTCTTGACAACTTGACTTCCATCGTGGGAGACCTTAGGATTAATAGGAACAATGCCCTGACCAGTTTATCGGGGCTGGACAATGTGATTTCCATTGGAGGTTACCTAAGTATTTGGTACAACAACGCCCTTACCACTTTGTCAGGACTGGACAATTTAAGTTCCATCGGGGGAGACCTTAGGATTAATAGGAACAATGCCCTGACCAGTTTAACGGGATTGGAAAACCTAACTTCAGTTATGGGGAATTTAAACATAGGTGATTGGATGGGTAATCCATCCCTGACCAGCTTATCTGGTCTGAACAACCTGACTTCCATCGGAGGAAACCTTTGGATTGAGGAAAACGTTGCTCTAACCAGTTTCACGGGTCTGGACAACTTGACTTCCATCGGGGGAGATCTTTATATTGGTGACAATGATGCACTGACCAATTTAACGGGTCCGGACAACCTGACTTCCATCGGGGGAGACCTTGAGATATATATGAACCTTGCTCTGATTAGTTTATCTGGACTTGACAATGTTATTTCAATCGGAGGAGACCTTCATATTTTTTGGGCAAATAATACCTTAACCAGTTTAACGGGTTTGGACAACCTGACTTCCATCGGGGGAGGCCTTTCTATTGAAGACAATCCTGTTCTAACCAGTTTAACAGGTCTGGACAACTTGACTTCCATCGGGGGAGACATTGAGATAGATAGCAACCCTGTCCTGACCAGTTTAACAGGTCTTGATAATGTGACTTTTATTGGAGGTGACCTTTGGATTACAAGAAACGATACTTTAAGCAGTTTAATGGGATTGGATAATTTAGTTCCAGGCTCCATCGTTAATTTAGGCATTATCAATAACAGTTCTCTTGTTACATGCGAGGTCCAATGCATTTGCGAATATTTAGCCAGTCCTAACGGAACAATTAATATCTATAATAACGCAAACGGTTGTAATAATCCACCTGAAATAGCAAATAGCTGCGGGATTACACTACCCTGCCTACCCTATGGCAATTATTATTTTTATACACAGAGTGAAATTGATGATTTCCAGGTCAATTACCCTGGTTGTACTGAATTAGAGGGGAATGTGGTTATTTATGGGGATGATATAACAAATTTAAACGGATTATATGTTTTAACTTCCATCGGGGGAAACCTTCGGATTATTAACAACGATGCTTTAACCAGTTTAACGGGTCTTGACAACTTGACTTCCATCGGGGGAGACCTTGTAATCGGGGATTATAATGGAGGTAATCCTGCCCTAACCAGTTTATCAGGCCTGGACAACCTGACTTCCATCGGGGGAGACCTTGATATTTATAACAACTCTGCTCTAACCAGTTTAACGGGTCTGGACAACCTGACTTCCATCGGGGGAGGCCTTCAGATTAGAAACAACGATGCCCTGACCAGTTTAACAGGTCTGGACAACATGACTTCCATCTGGGAAGACATTGAGATAGATAGTAACCCTGCTCTAATCAATTTAACGGGTCTGGACAACCTCACTTCCATTGGGGGCAACCTCTGGATTGATGACAACGATGCCCTGACCAGTTTAACAGGTCTGGACAACCTGACTTCCATTGGGGGAGCCCTTCTGATTAATTACAACGATTCTCTTACCAGCCTGACAGGTTTGAGCAATCTGGTTTCCATCGGGGGAGATCTTGGAATTTATAGAAATGATGCTCTAACTAGTCTAACAGGACTGGAGGGCCTAACCACTATTTCCGGGAGTCTTTCGATCGGAACGAATTTTTATGGCTATATTTTAGGTAACACATCCCTGACCAGTTTAACGGGATTAGACCATGTTATTTCCATCGGGGGGGATCTTGAGATTATTGGTAATTATTCCCTGTCAACTTGTGAAGTGGAAAGCATTTGTAATTACCTGGCCAGTCCAAATGGAGCAATTAGTATCTATGATAATGCACCGGGATGCAACAGCCAGGAAGAAGTGCAACAGGCATGCCCAACGATTTCTGTGGAAGAATTGGAGCCAACAGGCCAGTTATGTCTGTTTCCCAATCCATTTTCCAATTCAGTAACCATCGAATATAAATTAGCATATCCCGGTATTACTGAAATTAATATCTACAATCAAATCGGCCAGGTAATAAAGGAGTTTGTTCATCAGGAAAGTCGTGTAGGGATAAACAAGCTTATCTGGCAAACCGAAGATATACTATCTGGAATTTACTTCATCCGGTTGCAGGCAGGTAAAGAGATAATAACAAAGAAAATAATTAAACTTTAAAGGACTGATGTTCTATGAAAACAAAAATCTTTTTTACAGTTATAGCCCTATTTTTATTAATAAGCGCTATAGGCCAAAAGCCAGCGATTGAACTGACCTTCACCGCTATTGACATTGCAGCTTATGTGCAGTTGGACAGCATAAAAGTAATGAACCGCACTCAGGGGGGTGATACAGTATTGTATTGGCCCGATACGGTGTTGGTACTTGATTACCAGGTGGGAGTACCCGAAATCAACAATAATGTTGGAACCTTCAGGGTCTTCCAAAACTTCCCCAATCCAGTTACAGACCAAACTACCATGTCTCTATTCATCCCTGAAAAGGACCAGGTGAATTTGATCATTACTGATCTGACAGGCCGGGTAATCATTAAATATGACGGGTTGCTGGATAAAGGAACCCATTCCTTCCGGTTTACCCCGGGAGAAGGAAACCTTTATTTCTTCACCGCTCAATGGAAGGGTAACAGCAGCAGTATTAAAATATTGAAAACTACATCCAATTCCAACGGAGCAAACTCCCTTGAATACTTAGGCCGTGAGGTTTCATCTCCACAGCTAAAGGCAACAGAGGATATTCAGGATTTTCTTTTCAACTTAGGTGATGAGTTGCTGTACATCGGCTATACAAACGACCTCCAGGCCGGCATACTTGATGCTCCTGAAATCAGTGAGTTTTTTGCCTTTCAATTCGCATATGACATCCCCTGCCCGGGTTCGCCAACAGTTATTTACGAAGGACAGGAATACAATACAGTCCAGATATTCAACCAGTGTTGGCTTAAAGAAAACCTGAATGTAGGAACGATGATCCCGGGGGCACAAAATATGACGGACGATGGAGTGATAGAAAAATATTGCTATGACAACCTCGAGACAAATTGTGATGAATGGGGAGGATTATACCAGTGGGATGAGATGATGCAATATTCAAATATCCCCGCAATTCAAGGTATTTGCCCCCCGGACTGGCATATTCCCACCGATGAAGAGTGGAAGGTAGTGGAGGGTGCAATCGACAGCCAGTATGGAATTGGGGATACCGAGTGGGACTGGTGGGATATGAGGGGATCTGATATTGGTGACAGAATAAAGTCACAAAGCGGATGGGATGGTGGCATGAATGGCAGCGACTCACATGGCTTTGCCCTGTTGCCCGGTGGTTTCAGGTACTTTAACGGTGGCAATTTTCACCATGCCGGTGGCCACACAATGTTGTGGACTTCAAGTGAGCATACCGGTGATTACAAATGGTATCGTTTTGTGATCGGTTACATCATAGAAATCTCTCGAAACAGTACTCCATGGGAAAACGGATTAAGTGTCCGTTGTGTACGAAATTAATTGTCCGTCAATAAAATGATATTAAATAAAAACATGAAAATATTTAAAAGACAGGTCTTATGAAAATAAAAATAATACTTGCAATATTAATACATAGTCTAATAATAAGCGCTATAGGCCAAAAGCCAGCGATTGAACTGACCTTCACAGCTATTGACAGTACAGCTTATGTACAGTTGGACAGCATTAAAGTAATGAACCGCACCCAGGGGGGTGATACAGTATTGTATTGGCCTGATACGGTGTTGGTACTAGATTACCAGGTTGGAGTACCCGAAATCAACAATAATGTTGGAACCTTCAGGGTCTTCCAAAACTTCCCCAATCCAGTGACAGACCAAACTACCATATCTCTGTTCATCCCTGAAAAGGACCAGGTGAATTTGATCATTATTGATCTGACAGGCCGTGTAATCATTAAATCTGACAGGTTGCTGGAAAAAGGAACCCATTCCTTCCGGTTTACCCCGGGAGAAGGAAACCTTTATTTCTTCACCGCTCAATGGAGGGGTAACAGAAGCAGTATTAAAATCCTTCAGACTGCTTCTAATGCCTACGTTAAGAGTTCACTCGAATATAGTGGCAATGAAACTTCATCTCCACAGCTAAAGGAAACAGAGGATATTCAGGGTTTTCTTTTCAACTTAGGTGATGAGTTGCTATACATCGGCTATACAAACAACCTACAGGCCGGTATACTTGACGCTCCTGAAACCGGTGAATCTTTAATCTTTCAATTCGCTTACGATATTCCCTGCCCGGGTTCGCCAACAGTTATTTACGAAGGACAGGAATACAATACAGTCCAGATATTCAACCAGTGTTGGCTTAAAGAAAACCTGAATGTAGGAACGATGATCCCGGGGGCACAAAATATGACGGAC
>Ga0255366_10195_pt1 | contig 12179 bp, 17 predicted proteins | sample ANMaggSeSYBR01C4_FD_182086 | JGI IMG/M metagenome (GOLD analysis project Ga0255366, IMG submission 182086) | Sediment cell enrichment communities from methane seep in Santa Monica Basin, California, United Staets - ANME aggregate JGI... | ecosystem: Environmental > Aquatic > Marine > Cold seeps >... | reverse complement strand
TCATATTTTTGATGAGTTCTACAAGGCTGATGAAGCACGTCATGATTTTGACAGTAACGGTCTTGGCCTACCCATCTGTAAACGTATTGTGGAGAAACATGGCGGAAAGATATGGGCTGAAAGTTCAGGAGAAGGAAAAGGTACCACTTTTTATTTCACGTTTGAATTGATTGATAAATAAGACGTGACGATTTGATTAGAAATATAGATAGAAGGATATGTTTTATGTGAGAATGTTTCTGCATCAACTGATAAAGAGTAGTCTACATTTGACTGTGTATTAATAGTGATATTAGAATTTGCCGGTTGCATTTTCGCCACAGATTTTACGTATCATATTGATACCTTGCTTACCACTAGTATGCATGCGTTTATATGATAAAATTATGACAACAATTTTTTAAAAGTATCTTAAAATAGAATAAACATAACAATTACAACTTATCGTTTTGTTAAATTTTAATATTCAATATTTAATAATTGTATACAGTATTTTTACAAAATATGTTTAAAATAATCCATTCATTCAACAATAAGATATCTATTGCAATTAATGTGTATTTATATGGTAAAGTTTATAAGATAATAATATACTATTTGTTAACTATTGAATAAAATGGAAAAAAGAATTTTACTATCTACTGTGTACAAACGACATAAAGATGATGTCTATGATTATTTTGAGGTAAATTCAAGCAGAACATTTTTCAAATTCTCACTACCAAGAATTGAATCACTTGGATTACGTTTTATAAAACAGAATATTCAAGAAGTGGAAATACTGGAGTATCCAACATGGGATGAATATGTTGCTAAGCTTAAAGAAAAAGATTGGGATGTAGTAGGTTTTAGTTTTTATCTGAATGAAATACATGAAATTCTTGAAATGACCAAGTTTGCACGAAAACAGGGAATAAGTGAAATTTGGGCAGGTAACTATGGTGCTTTGACAACAGAAATACAAAATCATTTCGATAGAGTATTCATTGGTTATTCCGAAGATATGATAGCTAAAGAACTGGGAAAGAAAATACCAAATGGAGAATTGATACATCCTCCGTTAATTAGCTATACAGCAGCACATCATGGAATCAAACTTAACTGCCAAGGATATCTATTTACAAATAGGGGTTGTAACAATAGATGTGATTTTTGCCAAACACCTACATTCTGCAAGAAACCAACAAAAATTCCTTTACATAGCATTGATAATGTTTTAAAATATTACCAAAGGTTAGGAATAACTGAAGTAATTATTTTAGATGAGAGTTTCGGTTGTTCTAAAAATCATGCTGAAGAAGTTGTAAATTTATTGGATAAATATGGATTTTATTGGTTTCCTATGGTTAGAGCAGATTATCTCAGAAAAAGATTAGATGATTGGAGTAAAAAGGGTTTAATAGGAGCATTAACAGGTATTGAAAGCATCAACCAGAAAATATTAGATTCAATGGGTAAGAAAGAAACAGTTGAAGAAATTGTGTCTGTAGTGAAACGAATGAAACAACTGAACAAGTTTACTGTTGGGTATTACATGATAGGTTTCGAGGATGAAACAGTAAACTCCATTTTGAAGGATTTAAAAGAAGTTGCAAAATTAAGGTTGGATATTACACAATTATGTGTTATCACCCCGTTGCCTTGTACACCTCAATGGGAAAAAACTGAGAAAAAATATGGTATTTTTGATAAGGATTGGCATCACTACAACTGTAAGCATCTTGTATGGAACCATCCGCATATAACACCAGAAGAAATGAGAAATATCCTGAAGAAAGGATTCCATATTACATATCCAAGAAGAAGAATTATTGAAACATCCTATGGTTTCATGAGCAGATATATTCAAAACAGAGGATTATTCGATGGTACAAAATATGCAATAAAACATTTCATCCATGCTAACACCTTTAATTATTTCCCTATGCAAATGAGAATGCTTCCAAATCTATGTTATAACGGTATTTCTGAAAGTGAAGTGTCTTCCAAGAAAACTATTCCCAAATATGATGTGCAACCTCCTGTGATTACTCATTAGACTGCTTATTTTGATAGGAGGGAAATTAACAACAATGATGTAATTATTTTTTTATTGTTGCTTTATCAGTTAAATTTAAGATGTATATTTTGAATGTTGTTATTGGTGTAGAAATGACAGGTTTCGAGATAGATGAAAAGAATCAAACATTATCATCAAATTATATTTTATCAGATAATGAATCAAAAGTGTTAGAGGTTTTAAAGAAAAACGCTCGTATGAGTCTGGAACAAATTGCTAAAGAGTCGGGACTTACTAGGCAAACTGTTGTAAAAATTATTAAAAAACTTGAAGATGCGAATGTAATTCTTGGATATAAACCTAATATAAATTATAATCTTTTAGGTTATAAGATTTTTATTCTTCTTGCTAAGGTTAAACCTGATTTTAATTTCAAATTAATGAGTGAAGCAATTAAGAGAACTGAAATTGGGAAGAAGAGAGCAATGCTATTTTATGCTGGGTATTTCAATGGAAAATATGATTTTTATGTTGCATTTGGTGCACATGATTTAGCTCATGCGACTTCAATTGTTAATTATATAAGTAATCCTTTTTCTGATGTTGTTCAGGAGCTTGTTTTAGAGGAAGCCTTAATTAATATAGCTTTTAACGATATTTTTAATCCAATGGCAATCGAACAATTCAAAAAGCTATTCAATGAATGAGTTGAAGAAGATATATGATAAGGTGATGGGAAGCAGCATTATCGACACATAGGTATATTAGTAAGGTAAAATAAAGATGGATAGGAGTGAAGTAATGGTTCACGGTAAATACTCTAAACATGTGATATCTTACCTGGCTTTATATATTGGCGATAGAGAAATAGAATCATTAAAACCAATAGTGTGACAGTATATTTTATGACTATAGGTTGTGGGGACACCAGAATTACTATCATACAAATGAATCAAACGTTGAAGGGGTAAGTAATGAATCTAAAAGAATGGGCCCGCCCAGATTTGAACTGGAGTCTCTAGCTCCCAAAGCTAAAAGGATCGACCAAGCTACCCTACGGGCCCCTATGCTCTTTCGGTAACATACTCCCATATTTAAAAACTTTTATGAAACAATACCCATTACCCCATCCCATGGATTTTAACATTAAGAAACCCACACACATTTTTGCACTCATAATGATTATCATCACTTTTTTAGTTTTTATTATATTACCCGTGCTTTCTTATTTTGGGATGTCTTTCTCTACTCAGACAGATCAAATTAGTGGGACTTCTGGATCCTTTGGAATAATATTTGAAATAATCATTTTATTATTTCAGACCGCAATTGTCATTGCATTATTCATCATAATTCCAGTTCTGTGGTATCTTATAGTTAATAAATTCACACCAAAAGAAACGCTTTACCATTTAAAACTTCGAATTCATGGGATAGATATAGCAGTTCTATGGGGCGTAATAACAGCAATAGTCGCATTAGTAGTAATTGTTGCAATTGGAGCCTTATTAATGGCCCTCGGCCTTGATCTTACAGACGCAAGTAATATTCCAGAACTAGAACTGTATTTCTCTCTGCCTTCGATGCTCGTTCTAATTACTTTCCAACCCATTGCTGAAGAAATATTCTTTAGGGGTTTTTTACTGGAGAAAATAGATTCCATTGTTGGGGAAAAAACAGCAATCATCACTACTGCCATATTGTTTGGTATTGCTCATTTGTCTGTTGGAAATATTTATCCTGCTTTTACGACTGGAGTGATAGGAGTTCTCCTCGCATTTCTTGTAATCAAAACAAAAAACCTTCATTCTGCCATTATTGCTCACATCATATTCAATCTTGTTAGTTTCAGCATATACATATTTGCCAAATCTATTTTATAAAAAAGTAAGCATTTGGAGAACAGGGAAGTATAAAGATGGTGAGGATGGGATGTTTAAAAACTTATATCTTCTCCATTCTCCAATAAAAATTAAATATATTTGCATTATATATATTTTACGGTTAATAATAAAGAAATTCTTTGAGAAAATTAAACACGATAACCAGTATTTTTATCCAAAATGCATAAGCGACAATTGTAACCTATCAAGGAATGCTAAATCTATTTGTAGTTAATAGTATCAAACGTTAATTCTTTAAAATAGAAGCTGTATCTCACTTTCAAATATTAAGGGTGACTGTTATGAAAAAAGAAAGGACATTTGTTATGATAAAACCTGATGCGGTTCAAAGAGGACTTGTTGGCGACATTATTTCCCGTTTTGAAAGGAAAGGCATCAAGCTCGTCGCGATGAAACTCGCATCAGTAAGTAGGGAACTTGCAGAAAAACACTATGGAATTCACAAAGGCAAACCATTTTTTGAGCCGACTGTAGAATATATCACGTCATCACCTGTAGTTGCCATGATTCTTGAAGGAAATAACGCCATAGAAATGGTTAGAGGTATGATGGGGGCAACTGATCCGCAAAAGGCTGATGTGGGTACGATACGTGGTGATTTTGGCCAGTTTATTGGGAGAAATATTGTTCATGGGTCAGATGGTCCAGATACTGCTGAATTTGAGATGAATCTATGGTTCAAACCTGAGGAGATAGCCAATTACACACGAATTGATGAAGGCTGGCTGTCAGAATAAAGTCCTGGTTTTCATACTATCTGCCGCAAGCAGCCGTTGACTTTATAATGGGAAATGCAATACTGCCCTAGCATGGTGTTTGATAGGAGAACTCTTGTTATTCCAGATAAGACAAAATTTGAGGAACGTATCATTGTTACAAAGGGAGACGTTATAATCGCCGATCGTTGTCTGATACAGTTTGGAATAAAGACAGATGGTAGAATTTTCGTTGGTGAACATGTTATAATAGATGGTAATTTAGAAAGCACCAAAGACATTAGAATAGACATTTTTTCAAGTATTGGGGGAGATGTTAAAAGCAATGGAAATGTCTACCTTGGAGAAAAAGTTAAGGTTAATGGAAAACTTTCTTTGAAAGGTGACCTTGACGTTGCCGATAGTGTTGAAATAATAAAAGGATTTGAGGCAAAAGGTTGGATAAATATTCGCAGTCCGATACCAATGGTCATATATATTTTTATATATCTCACACAACTTTTAAAGTTGGGACATAGTGAAGAGATAGACAGACTTCTTGGGGAAATAGAGGAAAACGATGGAGGTATAATTCCCATTTCCGAGATATTTCTGTTCATACCAAATAATTCAATCATCGGTGTACAGAAATCCGAGGTGGACTACAATCTCCAGGTTGGCAAGGAAGCCATTGTTTTGGGAAATTACGACATAAAGGGAAATGTGTTTATTGGAGATGGCTCTACCATACAGGGGTCATTAAAATCTACAGGAAATGTTTTTTGTGGTAAGAACACAAACATAAAGGGAAATATCAACTCAAATGGGGAAATAAGAGTAGATGAGAAAACAAACATAGCAGGAGATATATCGGGAGGAAAGATTTATTTATCTAAAATTGCGTCCGTTAACGGTATGCTTTATGCTAAGAATGGAATATCTTTTGTGACTCCATCTACGTATGAAGTCGAAGAGAAGGTGAAACGTTTCGAAAGTAATGTTGGTATCTTAGATGAAGTTGATAGTATGCTGGAGTAGCTAAAATGAGTATGCAGATAGGCATAGTTGGGAAACCAAATGTAGGGAAATCCACGTTTTTTAATGCAGCCACAAATGCACATGCTGAAATAGCAAATTATCCTTTTACTACAATTGATGCCAATCATGGGGTAATGTATGTTCGTAAGCCTTGCCCTTGCAAGGATTTCAACGTTAAATGTACACCACACAATTCTGAATGTATCAATGGAACTAGATTTGTCCCTATTGAAGCTATAGATGTAGCAGGGCTAGTACCTGGCGCAAGTGAAGGTAGAGGCTTGGGCAATAAGTTTCTCGACGATCTGAGGCAGGCCCATGCTCTTATACATATCGTAGATGCATCTGGCAGTGCAGATGGCGAGGGAAACCCATGTGGTTTGGGCAAATATGATCCCTTAAAGGACGTAGATTTTCTAGAACAAGAGATTGTTTACTGGCTAAAGGGAATTATCAAAAAAAGCTGGGAGACTATAGCTCGAAAATGCGAACTTGAAGGAAAAAAAATTGATAGGGTACTTGCAGAAAAATTAACTGGCCTGGGAATTAGAGAAGAGCATATATATGCTGCCATCAGAAAATTAAATATCGATACGGACAAGCCATCCAAATGGACAGATGAGGAAATTCTAGATCTCTCCAAATATATTAGGAAAATCAGCAAACCAATGCTGATAGCGTTTAACAAAAGTGACATTGCACCAGATGAACTAATTGCAAAATCAGACGAAATCAGAGAAAAGGGATATATTGTTGTTCCCACAAGCGCTGAAGCTGAACTTGCACTAAACAACGCATCAACTAAGGGTTTGATTGAGTACAACCCGGGAAGTGGCGATTTCAAAATTACAAGTGAATCAGATCTTAGCGATGGGCAGATTAAGGCTTTGAAATATATTAGAGAGCATGTATTAGAAAAACATGGTTCTACCGGCATTCAAAAATGTATAGAAGAATCAGTTAAAATGTTGGATCTTATTGTTGTATATCCTGTAGAAGATGATACTCATCTTACTGACAAGGAAGGCAGGATTTTACCAGATGCGCATTTTATGCCCCGTGGAAGTACTGCCAAGGATTTAGCCTATAAAGTTCACACGGATATTGGAGATCATTTTATACGTGGCATAGATGCAAGAACGCATCGCGTCATCGGTTCAGACCATGAATTAAAAGACGGGGATGTCATCAGAATTGTAACAGACGCTTAAATATCACAATTAGTTGACATTTACTTTTTTTATCTCATTTAGTGCATTTAATTCTTCTTGCATGATATTTTTTCCACCTGCACATATATCTGCGAATTAACTTTTTATATCTACTTTATGTTACATTTTTTGGGATCACTCAACTCAGAAATTTGGTTTTCTAGGAGGGAAAAAGTTGCCGAGAAGGAAAGATAACAATAAGAATAATTTTTCAAAATTGATGGATAAAAGAATACCACTTGAAGAGATTCCCTTTAAAACTATGAAAGTTACGTTACATGCTTTGAAATGGATTTTCCTCCTCATTTTTTTGTTTATTACTATTGGAATATTTGTACTATTTTTGACTGGCGGACAAAACTATATGCAGATCATACTTGGATATAGCATTGCAGGATTTTTCACGTTTTTTATGGGATATTTTGGTTGGATGCTTGCAGTAAGTATCATGGAAATGATATCAGGCAAGGAATACAATCAAGAGGAACGTGGCGTGTCCTATTATGTCAGAAGAAAGAATAACTACAGGTTTTAACTTTCTTGTTTTGGTCATGGAGACAATCAATTATTTATCTAAGTGATCGCAATATCTATATATTTCTATGAGGTGGAATTCTGGTAGTAGTATTTGACAATCATCTTCATCTTAGCAGGGCAGGGCGTTTTTTAGACGCTGTGAAGGATTTTAAGAAAGCTGGTGGTACACATTTTGTTTTGTGTCAGTTACCAATGACTAATCTAGTAATCAGAGATGAAAGTTATAAATCGTGTTATCAAGAAACTTTAGAAATGGCAAAGGAGATCCGCTCCAAGATCGATATTGGAGTTTTTGTGACGGTTGGACCGTATCCAGTTGATCATATTAGATTAAGTAAAAAATTTGGAAGAGAAAAATCAATTCAGATAATGAAGAAAGGTATGGATCTTGCAGCAACGCTTTGTGAAGAGCATAAATGTATAGCCATCGGAGAGATCGGCAGACCCCATTTCCCAGTGGATGAACAAGTACTAATTGACTCAAATGAGATTCTTCTCCATGGAATGAAAAAGGCTAAAGATGCGGGTGTTCCTGTAGTGTTACATACCGAGAGTACCACTCCAGATCAATGTAAAGAACTTGCAGAAATGGGGAAAAAAGTTGGCTTACCACCACATAAAATTGTTAAACATTATTCGCCGCCATTAGTACTAGAAAGTGAAAACTATGGCCTCATGCCTTCGGTTTTGGCAAGTAAAAAGAATATCACTGCCGCTGTCGAAAAAGGTACGCGGTTTATGATGGAGACGGATTATATTGACGACCCTCGCAGACCTGGAGCAGTCCTGAGTCCAAAGACAGTTCCCAAAAGAACAAGAGAGCTAATAGAAAAAGGAATACTTACTGAAAAACAGATAAGCGAGATACACAAGGAGAATCCTGAAAAAACATATGAGATAAGTTTAGATGGATAGGATTTTAAATAGATATTTTATTTGTTATTTGAGGCAGATGATTAAATGAGCCCAAAGAATGCAAATCGCAATTTGTGGAATATTATACTGATGGTGCTCGCAGCAATAATTTTAGTTGCCGCATATATTCTTGCGAGTAATACTGCAGATGAACCAAAGATTCTTTCCCCAGAGAATGTAATGAATAACTATGAAGAATATCTTGGCAAAAGCATAGTAGTTGAGGGATACTATTACCATGAGAGCGGACCTGCAGGAAAGGGGAGTATTGTATCGAGTATAATTCAAGAGGGGCAATCATCAACAAATTACCAGCGTTTACCGGTAAACCATTCTACTATCAATACCACAGGTCTTCTGATTGACAAGGTTAAGTATAGATTCACAGGTCTTTTAAAGTCAGATGAATCAATTCCGGGAGACGCTTTCATACTAATTGCAGAAAAGATCGAACCAGCGTAAATTTCCACACATACCATTTTCCATTTTTAAATGAATTAATAGCCATTTTTCATTTTGGCATTTTGACACATTAGATTTAAATATGGCCAACAATAGAACATAACATGCTACACAGTAACATAATAAAAAGAAAGGAGATGGTGAGATAAATGAGAAAAATAAGAGACACACTAGAAATAAAAACAGAAAGGGAAGAATTAAAACCAGGCATGGAAGAAATAAATGTAGGAATGGATGAAGTAAAAGTAGTAACTTATGAGGATGCACTCAATATAGCTCTGAGAGCGTTAGAAAAGCTTTACTAAAGTAAATTTGAGAACAAAACCCCTTCGGGGAAATTATGGTAGTTTGTAAACTATTTTGGATGCATTTTGGCCATATGACCTGACATATTTGTAGCTCTAACCTTCACACCACATAAACTACAAGTTAGCCACTCCTTACTCTGGATCGATACCATTCCATTCAACAGTTCATCAACTGTCAGTTCCTTATCCTTCGCTAACTCTCTAATCATCCTGGCTGTACTTAACCTAACAGTCAACGAGTACCAACCTTTTTCAGGCATGAATACAGATGAAAATCTCTATCTATAAATTGACCGGTCAATCACAGGAAAACTATACTTACATAGCGGAGTCTATACTTTATATACAATAAAAAAATAAGATTTTGGCTAGATGTAAGTTTACTCTAGCCGATATATCTCAATTCCTCTGATTTCTCTCCTCCGGAAAGGCCTTCCATTTCTCTCAGTTGATGAGCGATTTGTTCTATTTCCTTTGCCTTTTTTTCAAGTGCGGAGAGATTTACATCAATGTTTGTTATTTTCATGAGTATTTTTAGAACTGCTTTCGCACTTTTTGGATCTACTAAATAGCCTGGTGTTTCACCCATGAAGCAGGTTCCTTCTAAACCTCTTATCTTACCAAGCCCCAGTATCAACCCACTGGCCCCTACTATTCCACCACCAGGTTCGTTCTTCTTGAATACTGCCCCATATTTTTTCATTTTTTTCACAAGCTGAACGTCTGTAGTGGCACATAGTACTTTTGGCTTCTCGATGTCCTGCCCCAGACCATATCCACCCAAAGTAAACATCTCTTTTACCCCAAGTTCCTCAACAATATCTAGTATTTTTTCTACAAGTTCATATTGGCCATGAGATGAAAGACCTTGATAATCACCAGTCAATAAAACAAGATCCCTTTGATCCTTTTTCTTTGCCTTCCAATAATAAAATTCATTTTTAACAAGTTCAATGGTTCCATCAGGATTTATAAAAACTTGTGGCGGGAAATCCTTGCTATATATCTCTGCAAATTTAGACGCGTCTATGCTATCTATCAGATGTTCCACAGCCAGTTTTCCCACATTTCCAATACCTGGAAGTCCCTCTATAAATATTGGACTCTTTAATTTAGGAACTTTTGCAACATGCTCTACAGTAACATAATCCATTTTTCATACACCTTTTTCCATTTTTTTCAATTTTCTTCTATATTTGCCATAGTGATCCTGTGGTGAAAATCTATGTGGATTTCGCGATATGGTTTTCTCCCCACATTCATCACAAATTCCATCTAAAGTATATTCTTTACAATTTTTACAATAAAATAGATTTGACATCTATTCCTCTACCTTTCGATGAAACTCACAAGTTCCATCATATTTTTTAATATATTCGCTGATTTTCTCCACAGCCTTTTTCAGTTCATCCTCGGCTATTTTATAATCAGGGGCCTTAACAGTGATTATGTATTTCGGTGCTCCAATATATTTTACCTGAATCTCAACATCTTCAAATTCACTCTGCTCAGCATTTGAAAGAGCAACACGAATATGATCGACACCATCTGGAAGCCAAGAATTAACCTCAAGATGACCCGTTATTTCCACAAATGGAATCGATATGTTATCCCTTGCCACCGCCTCAAAGTCTTCTAACCAATTTCCACTAAACCCATCGCTTCGTACAGTTTCTACATCATATACAAACTCCTCAAAAGCTGCATATAATGAACCATATTTTTTAATTAGATCGCTACCAAAATCCCTATAGCACTGTTCAACTGGCAAATCTATTCTACTAGAAACCATCTCCATAAGTCGCTCTGCTTTCTTGGCATTCTTCCACTCTTGGACTTTTTCCCGCCTTTGATGTTCGTTAACTCTTTTGAGGGAAAGATCGACATGATTTTTTGAGCTGTCTACATGCATTACTTTACAGACAACTTTCTGTTTTTCCTTTATGTGGTTACGGATACGTTTAACCCAACCTGTAGCAATCTCTGCTATGTGGATGAATCCTTCCCTATTGGGATATTCATCAAGTGATACAAACGCTCCATAATTCTGAACTTTTACAACACTACCTACAATGAGTTCTCCTTCATCTGGATAATCCTTTCGTATCATGATATTAAACCTTTGTTTTATTCAATAACTTCTAAAATCTCACCCTTTACTTTTGCCTTGCCACCACGAGGCATAGCCAACTTACTACCACATATGTGACACGACACCGTAGTACTAGCCTTGTTGAATAAAACTTGTTCATTCTCACAGTCTTTACATCTTACCTTAATGAATTTACTACCAGGTTTTTTCATACATTACTCACCTATATCTAGTTTTTTTGTTCTTTGATTTGGAGGTTGATGAATCTTTTTACACGTAGAACACTTGAATTTCAATGCTATGCGCCTACTGGTCTTCTCACGCCCTTCTGGTTTTGGTCTTGGAAATCCCCTGTATCCACGCATTACACGACGGAAACGGCGCTGACCTTGTTTTAGTTCACTGGCCTTTCTCTTTTTTATTTTATCGACATCGTGTATTGTATGTTTCTTGCAGTGAGGGCAATACCTTTTGACTTTCCTTGGTCTTTTCATGTGCAACTCCTATAATATTGCTTTAGATTGTAAGCGTAATAAGGAGGTAATATAAAAATGTAAGCTACTGATCAGTAGCTCCGAAAGTAGATTTTTATTTTGTAAATTTAAAAGGAAATTACATTATTTATAGGTTTCCACCAGATAAATTTACCATGAAATTACTAGATATTGGTAAAAATTACAATTAGAAATCAAAAAGCGTAGATATGAATCATCAATTTCTAGTTCAGCAACACACAGGTATTGATCTTTCTTAACATAGATTAACCTCCCTCTTCAAAAAACTAATCTTCGCAATATTTATAATATATAATTATGTAGTAAAAGTATAGTATATCTGTTCAAATCAACAAATGATAAAATAATTTTATTATTTTGTACAACTTTTTAGTGACAGATTTTAAATATTGAATTATAACTATATGGATAATGTGTTAAACAGTTATTTGGAAAGCGGCTGAAAATGGGCTCACCTACGTACGAACATAACATTAGGTTTATTTGAAGCATGGTTCCATTCA
>Ga0255366_10194_pt1 | contig 12223 bp, 13 predicted proteins | sample ANMaggSeSYBR01C4_FD_182086 | JGI IMG/M metagenome (GOLD analysis project Ga0255366, IMG submission 182086) | Sediment cell enrichment communities from methane seep in Santa Monica Basin, California, United Staets - ANME aggregate JGI... | ecosystem: Environmental > Aquatic > Marine > Cold seeps >... | reverse complement strand
CACTAAAAGGAAAGCGGATACTGCGGCCGATAAGCTCAGGCCCGAAAAGGCCGAGAAGAAGACCGTACGCCTCGGCGTGAGGGTCGAGGATGTTGAGTTCCATAAATTCTCTAACCGTCTACGGGTCCATGGTCTTATTGAACATGGAATGGATGCGGGTTTTTATCATACGTTGAACATTGAAGATGGTACGAACCTTTCCATCACAAAATACTGGAAAAAGGATCAGTTAGGACGTGTTAATGAAGCGGAAGCATCTTCCAAAAGACCCAAGGTCATTCTCGTGGCAATCGAAGAAGGGGATGCGGACATTGGTTTTGTACGTCATTATGGAATTGAGGTATACTCTCATATAACTCAGTCTTCCGGTAAAGGGGAAGGCACGCTTCGAGAAGTGTTCTTCAGTACTATTCTCGACCAGTTGACCCATGCAATGAGTGGAACTGAGTCGGTGGTAGTTTCAGGTCCTGGTTTTACTAAAGATGATTTCATGAAGTATGCATCGTCTAAGAACTCGGATCTTGTAGCAGGTATCCTTGTTGAGGATACTTCTTCCATAGGCATGTCCGGCTTCCAGGAAGTTCTTCGAAGGGGTGCTGTCGACCGTATCATGGAAGAGTCAAGGATCGCAAGGGAATCCTCTCTCATGGACAGCCTCTTAAAAGAGATAGCAATTGATGGCAAGGTTGCCTATGGTATGGATGAAGTGAAGCAGGCAATCGATTTCGGTGCTGTGGTAACTCTTCTGGTTGCTGATGAGATGCTTCGTCTTGAGAGGGAATCCGGCAACATTGACGGTCTTATACAGAAAGTTGAACGTGCACAGGGGAAAATGGTCGTTTTCAGCACAGAATTCGAACCCGGTCAAAGATTACATTCACTTGGTGGAATTGCAGCGATCTTGCGATTTAAGATATGAGAGTTTCGCAAGCATTCCACATTTATTTTTGTAAGGACGGTCTTTCGATATAATCAAGGCATAGCAGTTCCTTTCCGTCCATATATATGCGTACGGTTCCGCCGGATTCTGATATCGTTACTGATATGGCGAAGGTGTCTCTTGTAATGGCTGCAGCTGAGACATGTCGCCCTCCCAATCCTTGTTCTATGTCTATATCTTTAGCATCGACATCGAGGTATCTGCCGGCAGCCTGAACAATACCTTCTTTTGAAATAACGAACACACCATCAAGAAGTGCGAACTCCTTTACTGATTCCCAGTTCTTCTTATCCCGCAGGTTGCGATGTTCGTCCTTGTGTCCTGCGTAAGGGTTGAGTATCATCTGGTGGGAACGCTGCAATACTTCTTCGATATCTCCCAGAATGAATGCCGTTCCTATCTTATGACCCTCTCTTCCAGAGGCTGCAATGTCAAATGCAATTGCCAAAGCTGCACGCATGACCTCGGGATCGACCCTTTCTTCACATTCCTGAAGGGTTCTAATGAGCGGGCTTTGTGATACCTCGTGGGTTACAATGGCACCGGACTCTCTGGTCTGTATGATGCCTACGATAGTTCCTGTTCGAAGCTCACCTATGATATGTTCGATGGCAGCAGCCTGTTCTATATGTTGGGTATTGCTGCTGGCCTCTCTTGCCATTGGTTCAAGGATGTTCTTCAGTCTCCCTTCGTGTTCCTGGCTGTCAGATATGAGGTTGTCGATGATACTTTTTTGGCGACGTGGTACATAATATATGGGGATATTGGTCTCAATACCCGCAAGGTCAAAATCTCCGGATACTATTATGGCAGGGGAGCAGAGTTCTTCTGCGATCTTGATCGCATGTTTTGCTAGAATTCCTGTTGTGTCCATAGTACCCATATCATTCCTCTAAATTACGAAATCATTGTGTATTATTTATTATGTACATTCCTGATATATATATATATTATAGTCAAAACAATTACTTAAATTAATTTGACAGTAATGTTTAACTGGTATATATGTTTAATTCTTATTATGTCAAGACTATTTATTGCGGTGGACCTTCCGTCTTCTGTACGTGGGGAACTTATTGATGTCCTTTCTTCATTCGAGGGGTTTAAGCTGAAGCTTGTTTCTCCTGAACTTATACATATTACCCTTAAGTTCCTTGGTGAGGTTTCAGATGATATGATGTCGGATATTGCATCTTCATTGGATGGTATTGAATGCATGCCATTTAATGCGAATCTCAAAGGAGTTGGTGTTTTCCCCAACCTCCGCTCTCCAAGGGTCGTCTGGCTTGGTGCTGAAGGGAATTTCAAGCAACTCCATGAGGATGTGGAAGCCAGTCTTTCAAGGTTCGATCTCGACAAGGATAAAAGGAAATTCACTGCACATGCAACTCTGGGACGTATCAAGTTCATGCCTAAAGAACAGATGGATGGTTTCTTAGCTGTACTTGATAAGCTTAAAGAGGTGGACCTTGGGGAAATAACGGTCGATAAGGTATTTTTGAAGAAAAGTACCCTTACTCCTTATGGTCCTGTTTATGAGACAATGCATGAGGTCTTGTTAGGGCGAAAATAAACTATATGCAAAAAGAAGTGGGGCGTGGTATCTCATGCCCCTTCCATGTTAGTTCTCTGTATTTTCGTATGTTGTGAATCCACTGGACCGAAGTATCCTTTTATCGGATGTGATGATCAGGCATTCGATACCTTCAAGGCTTTCAATAAGCTCCAATCCTTCCTTTTCACCGAGTACGAACACTGTGGTTGCGAGTGCATCTGCATCCATTGTGGTCTCTGCGATAACTGTTGCACTTATGAGTCCCTGGGATGAATATCCTGTTCTTGGGTCGGATATGTGGGATACTTTTGCAGCATCACTGAAATATCGTTCATAGTTCCCACTTGTGGCAACAGCCATGTTCTCCAGTTGCATGACCGCTATGAAATCGCCTTGTTTTTCAGGGTTCTGTAACCCTATGGTCCATTTGCTTCCATCTGGTTTTGTGCCTATGTAACGCCCGTCTCCGCCGGCATCTACAAAGCAGCTTTCTATTCCGCCATCGATAAGGGACCCTATTGCCTGGTCAACAGCATACCCTTTTGCTATACCTCCAAGAACTATCTTCATTCCGGGGTCTGTGGAGATGGTATTTCCTTCAATGACTATCTTTTTGTAGTCAACAAGTTCCAGGGTGGTGTCTATCTCTTCCTGGGTTGGGGGCTGGTAAGTTCCACCGGGGCTGAACTTAGCTGACCACAGGTCGAGTATCGGTTTTATTGTTATGTCAAATGCACCGTTGCTTATGTTGGAGTAATATGTGGACCGGTCAATTACGAACAATAGTTCCTCTGAAGCGTCTTCGAGTCTGTTGTTCTCATTTAGCATATTGAGTTGGCTGTCATTCTTGTAGCTGCTCATTATTTCGTCTGTTTGTGCAACTCTTCCAAAAGCTTTGTCCACAGTTTGTACCGCATGCTCTGTGTCGGAATCATAAATTGCAGCTGTAACTGTAGTGTCCATTATACTGCGACTATCTGTATAGAAGATCTGGTCATTTTGGGACAAATCAGTCTCTTGATTGTTATATAGGTGTGGAAGGGATATTGAAACTATAACGATTAATACAAACAATAAAGCCGTTCTCATGTCCATGGTTTAGGGATAGATGTGCTTGATATTAAGCTTATTTCGAAACATATAAATATTGGCAATCAATGATTCTGGCAATTATATTAATCCGTTAGATGTTAATTATTATTCATTTAGGAAGTGTCAGTATGAGTGATTCTAATGTAGGAATAGCCTCGGGAGGTATTGTTGGGAAGGACAAATACCTTGCAGTTGCTATCCATCAGATCATTGAAGAGTATGGCTGGAAAGGGATTGAGAAGAACTTTGGTGCTGATCATAATATGATCTATGTCAAGTCTGGTTCTTTATTGGACAAGATCGAAGTGAAGGCACATAAGGTTGGAAATCGCCTGGATGTTAGCTTTTTGGGTATAACTCCAAAGAAAGGACTTTTAGACAAAATTTTCGATTTTAATGTGCGTGAGATTCCAAAAAGCTTTGAGCTGCACAAGTATGTTTCCGATGACATGAACGTCCTGGAGAAACAGCACTTATCGACCATCATTGAGGTCGTGCTCAAAGAGTTGGAGGACGTGGCGCAGGATAAATGAGGGGTTTTTATGGCAAGGTTAGAGATAATTCTATTAGGAGCTGCTATTTTCATCTTTGCTTTTGCAGGTGTTTTTGCCGGCATGGGGTATAGTGGGAATGAAGCTATTGCTACTCACTATATGACTGAGGGAGAATGGTCCGATTCAAGCTGTGGTGGTTGTCACTTTACAGCACCTGACCATGTGGCTACCAATACCCATATCCAGAGGGATATCGGGGAATGGGATCCACTGACCAATTTCAATATCGAGGCCGAAGGTGAGGATGAATGGGTGAAGAAGTTTGGTGCTTATCATCCAGGTGGCGGAGAGCTTGAAGCGTATGGTGTGGATGCAGATTGTATGATCTGTCATGAACAGTATGGCGAATATGATTTTGATGCTCGTGCTGAGTTGTTTGCTGCAGGTGATTTTGAAACCGCGAATGCTGCAGCAATGGAAGCTGCAAATGTTAAGGTGCAACAGGATACTATCCGTAAGATCACTTACGTAGGAAATGCTGTGACCCCATTGCCATTGTTGTTATTATTCCACGACTCTGTTAATGGTGCACCTGTCAAGGAATCCTGTTCTGATAATTGTCATGTTACAAATGTGGAGACCACTGCTGTTACATGGGCATCAGAGGATTATCATAAATTCGATGCACATGCAGATGTCAATTGTGTAGAATGTCATGAGATATCCCAGTCCAGTATGTTCGTTAAGCAGGACCTTGAAAATATTCATGAGGTCGAGGCAGAAACGAAGAGCTGTGATGATCCTGGTTGCCATGAAGGTATTTCACATGGACCTATAGTCGATGCACACGAGACCGTGGCATGCGAGTCCTGTCATATTCCAGCCCTTCCAGGCGGAGATCTTGGTGGTGTGACTCCACTTGCTTCATTTGACTGGTCGAATGGGGGAAGGGTAGATTCCTATAAGGATGATAGCTTCGAACCGGTTCTTGCATGGTCCAATGGAATTGAAGGGCATGAGTTGCCTGCCACTGATGGTAGGGGCGAAGATGGTGTTCTTCTTGAACCGTTCAATGTTGTGACGGGTATCTGGTGGGATGCCGGCATTAACAGTGAGATCGTCAGTTCACCGGATACCAGCAATGAGGTAGGTGATGCGATACCTGTGTCAGATGTTAAGGCTGCAGATTCCAATGATAATGGTGTTGTAACTGCTGATGAGATGAGAAGCTTTGATGGTGACATCGATGGTAATGCAGATTATCCAAATGCGGTTCTTAGAACAGTTGAGCTTTACTACAAGCTGAGCCATAATATCGCAAGTTCGGAAGTAGGTCTGGCAGATCCTCTTGCTTGTGCGGATTGTCATGGTTCAACTGCAGATGCTATCGATTGGGAGTCCATTGGGTTCATTTCGGATCCTGCAGAGACCGACCCTCCAACTGATTTCACATTAAAGGATATTGGCGTGACCATTCCGGAGCAAAGCCTCCTGAGGTTGAAAGGGAGCCTGCTTTCTAAGGAGTTGATTGTCGTGACAAATGTATATGTTATGGAAAAGATCCCTGAAAAGATCATAATTCCCCTGAAACAGCACGATGGGTGTCTTTGTACACCTCTTGTGAACAAAGGGGATATGGTGTCAATGGGACAGAAGATCGGGGAGTGCGAATGTTATGATTCGGCTTCCATCCATTCAAGTGTTTGTGGAGAGGTTATCTCTATCGAAGAGGCTGCTAATCCGAATGGAACTAAAGTGAACAGTGTTATCATACAGCCGGCTGAAGCTGTCGAATGTGTTGATCTTACACCTGTAAAGGATGTTTCTGCATCAAAACTCGTTGATGTGATCAAGGATGCTGGTATCGTAGAACACTATGGTACTCCTACACATAAGGTCCTGAGGCCGGAAGGGAAGCAGATCGATACAGTTCTGATAAACGCAACTTCTTCGGAATGGATTGGCGGGCACTATGATACATCTGCACAGTATGCCTCCCAGATGATCGATGCTTTGAAGTTGCTAATGAAGGCCGCAGGGGCTTCAAAAGGTGCGGTTGTGCTAATAAATGATGACCTTGAGTCAATTAATGCTTTTGACCACCTGAGAATCGATGGTAAGTTGTTGACAGTTGCTCCTTTGATGGGTAAGCGAAAACTCAGCTATTACTTCAAGGACATGGGCTCAGATATCATAGTGGTTTCCCAGGAACGCATTTATGGTCAGAAGATCCTTGACCTTTTGACCTATAATCTGACCGGAAGAAGAGTTTCTTTCTGTTGTGATCCTACTGATGTAGGTGTTGCTATCTGTGGTGTGAAGTCTGCAAAGGCATTGTATGATGCAGTGCACGAAGGCAGACCGTACATAGAAACAGTAGTTTCCGTTTCCGGCAAGGTCAATAGCCCAAAGAAGATCCTTGTTAAGATCGGTACTCCTTTCAAGGATGTTATTGATGCATGTGGTGGTTACATGGGTGAACCGGGCAAACTCATTGCAAATGGTGCTGTCACAGGTGTGGCACAGTATACTGATGATGTCCCGGTTACCAAGATGACAACTTCTATTACGGTCCTGTCCGCAGATGAGGTCATAAGGGACGTGTCAATTGACTGTACTCACTGTGCAAGATGTGCGGATGTCTGTCCTGTGGACCTTATTCCAAGCAGGATAACTGCTTTTGCAGACCGGGGTCGTTTCGATGAGTGTCGCCAGATGAATATTTTGAATTGTGTGGAATGTGGCAGATGCTCAGCTGTCTGTCCTTCCAAGATACATTTGTTACAGCTTATCAGATATGCAAAGAATTCCATTGAGAATGCATATGAAGACCTTTCTTCAAAGGAATCTCCTGCGAATCTGAAATTAGGCTGCGGCTGTAGCGGAGGTAACTAATATGACCTTTACGATCTCAGCTCCACCTCATAAGAAAGAGAATATCACTTTTAAGAAGATAATGTGGGCAAAGGTCCTTGCTCTTATGCCTGTAGTCCTTTTGTCCGTATATTTGTTCGGTCTTCCTGCCATAGGGCTGGTGGCTGCAAGTATCTTTGCAGCGATAGCGACCGAAGCAGCTATACAGAAAGCATTTGGCCAGAAGATAACTATCGCCGACGGACATGCAGTGTTGATCGGTCTGATGGTAGCTATGATAATTCCACCGGAAGTTCCCCTCTGGATCCCTATGATAGGTACTGTTTTTGCTGTTGGTATTGGAAAGCATGCTTTTGGGGGCATTGGCTCCTATGTTTTCAATCCAGTCCTCGCTGCATGGCTTTTCCTGTCGTTGGCATGGGGTTCAATAATGGCTCCTACCTCCTATCCTCAGACAAGTGCCTTATTTGAGCTGGTTCTTGAGAACGGGGCAGGAGTAATAGCTGGCGTGTCACCTTTCTTCATTTTACTTGCAGGTGCAGTCCTTATCTTCCGTAGGTACATTGAATGGAGAATTCCTGTGGCTTTCTTTGTGACAACTGTACTGCTCGCATTCTTACTGGGTGACAGTCTGTCCTATGTTATTCTTGGGGTTGTAGTGTTTGGTGCTCTTTTCATAGCAACCGATACTTCAACTTCACCCACGACAAAGAACGGTCGTGTGATCTATGGTATCGTTTGTGGTGTTCTTGTAGTTGTATATGGACATTTTGCAAACTATGTGGATGGGACTTTCTATGGTCTGTTCCTTGCAAACTGCGTTGCTTCACTGATCGATAACAGTACCCTTCCGGCATCATATGGTACCGAGACATTCTTACAGCGTAAGTATAGGAGTATTGTTTCAAAGATACCTTTCAAGGACCGACTGGAGGTGTTCTTAGATGACTGATTCCAACAAAGACATTGTAATAATTATAGGCAAATTGGTATTGATCTCGGTCATTGCTTCAGCCCTTCTGGCTGTGACCTTTGTGCCTACGAATGAACAATTGAAGAAGAACTATGCAGAAGCAAGGACCTCTACTCTTGCAGAGATCATGCCCTCCGCAGCAGAGTTCGAGGCAGTATATGGTGACACTGTCATAAATGATGAAGGTGACAAGGAGATCCTTTATTATCGTGCAAAGGACAGTTCCGGTAATCTCGTAGGGTATGCTTTCTTCAGAAAACAAGTGGGATCTCAGGGACTGATCGAAGTGGCGGGCGGTGTTGACTCTTCGTTCAATGCAATCACCAGTATAGGTATTATGTCACACACTGAGACTCCTGGACTTGGTTCTAAGATTGCTGAAGACCCCTTCAAGAGCCAGTTCACCGATGTGAAGGTTGCAGATCTCAGCCTTTCAAAGTCAGGTGGAGCTATTGACTCTATCACAGGTGCTACGACATCCTCGCAGGCAGTAATAGATGCCCTGAATGAACAGGTTGGATACATTAAAGTGGCAGAATCCTAAACGGAGGTTAGATATGGATCCCTTAAGTGAATTTATTCGTGGAATTACAAAAGATAATCCTGTATTTGGTCTGGTATTGGGTCTCTGTCCTACATTGGCAGTTACCACGTCCATTGACAATGCGATCGGTATGTCCGCAGGGACAGCATTTGTTCTGATCTGTTCCAACCTTATGGTCTCAGGTCTGAGAAAGCAAATACCTGCTTCTGTGAGATTACCGATATTCATTTTGATAATAGCAACATTCGTTTCCATTGTAGATATGGTCATGGAAGCCTATTTCCCGTCGATGTTTGCGGCATTAGGCGTGTTCATTCCCCTGATCGTTGTGAACTGTATCATCATCGGTCGTGCGGAAGCTTATGCTAATAAGAACAATATGTTCTACTCATTGATCGATGCGCTGGGAAGTTCAGCAGGTTTCCTTCTTGTACTGGTGCTTATCGGTGGAATAAGGGAGCTTCTCGGAACCGGTGGCATCGCGATCTTTGGAACTCAGCTTGTAAGCATTCCTATCAATCCGATAACCTTTATGATACTGTCACCGGGAGCATTTTTGACAATAGGTATTCTCATGGCAATAGTAAATCACATAAGAGCAAAGAAGCTTGCACGGGGTGGCTAATATGGCTGCTGATGTAAGTCTTTTACAGATATTCATGGATGGTGTGTTCATCAAGAACTTCCTTATCATACAGTTCCTTGGTCTGTGTTCCTTTGTAGGTGTGACCAAGGATACAAAGAGTGCTGCGGGCATGTCCGGAGCTGTCATTTTCGTAATGACGCTGGCAGCGACCGTGTCCTTCCTTATCTATAACTTTGTACTTGTTCCACTAAAGCTAGAGTTCCTTGATCTTATTAGCTTCATTGTGGTAATTGCAGCACTTGTACAGCTTGTAGAGTTCGTTGTAAGGAAGAATGTGCCATCACTCTATCGTTCACTCGGTATCTTCCTGCCTCTTATTACGACAAATTGTGCAGTTCTCGGTGTAGTATTGCTCAATGTTCTGAATGAATACTCTTTCATACAGAGTGTCGTTTTCGGTGTTTCAGCAGGTATTGGTTATGCCCTGGTAATGTTGATGATGTCCGGTATCAGGGAAAGGACTACCCTTGTGAACGTTCCGTCATCAATGCGTGGTTTACCTCATGCGTTCCTTATTGCGACAATGCTGTCCATGGCATTCGTTAACTACTTTGGAGTGATCGCCTTATGAGTCTGACTACATTGGTAATTCAGGCAATGGCCACCCTTGGTGGTCTTGGTCTTGTTATAGGTATCATGCTGATCGCGGCATCAAGGCTGTTCAAGGTCGAGACGAATCCTCTTGTAGAGGAAGTTGTTGAGATCCTGCCAGGTGCAAATTGTGGTGCCTGTGGTTATGCAGGATGTGCGGACTTTGCGGAGAAGGTCGTTGCTGAAGATGCACCTCTTGACGGGTGTCCTGTTGGAGGTTTTGAGACTACCAAGGAGATCGGTGTTATCATTGGTCAGGAAGTTTCAGAATCCGAAAAGGAATATCCATATGTCAGATGTGGTGGTGGTATCCGCTGTGTCGACAGGTTCGATTATGTCGGTATTGAAGATTGTACTGCGGTCATTATGCTTTCAGATGGTGAAAAAGGCTGTAATTACGGCTGTATGGGCCGTGGTACCTGTGTTCGTGCGTGTCCATTCGGTGCTATTTTCATTGATGAGAACCGCCTTCCATCTGTGAACAAGAACCTCTGTACAAGTTGTGGTCTTTGTCTCGCAGCATGTCCGAACGATATACTGATGTTTGCAAAGGACTCTGAGCAAGTTCATGTCCAGTGTAATTCACATGACAAAGGAAAGATCGTAAAGGCTGTCTGTGAAGTCGGATGTATTGGCTGTAAGATATGTGAGAAGAACTGTCCTGAAGATGCTATCAAGGTCACAAATTTCCTTGCAGAGGTCGATCAGGATAAATGTACTGCTTGTGGTATTTGTGTTGAGAAATGTCCACAGAAATGTATTGAAATGAGATAAGAGGTGAGTTGAATGACATATAAGACTTCTATAGGGCTCAATGAGAACATTGTGGCAGTATTGTGTTATCTCGGATTCTGGATGACCGGCGTTTTATTCCTTTTCGTTGAAAAGGAGAATAAGTTCGTTCGTTTCCATGCAATTCAGTCAGCAATGGTCTTCATGGTCCTTACTGCAATCGTCTTCCTCGTCGGATGGGTTCCATACGTTGGCTGGTTACTTGCAGATTTTGCAGGTTTCTTTTCCCTTTTCCTTTGGGCATTGTTCATGTTCATGGCATGGAGGGGTTCAAGGCTCAAAGTACCTGTCATTGGAAGGATCGCATACAACTATGTTTACCAGTGAGTCCGGATCTTTCCGGTCTCAATTTCAATTTTCATGTGCATCTTGCACATGACCTTTGTTTATTTTTTATGAACTATGGTCTTTCTCACGAAAGATTAAAAAGTATTATCAACCTTATTCCTGCATCGTTAATCCAATTCGCAATTGAATGGAGGGTTCTAAATAAAAGAAGAGATATGGATCGAAAAATACAGGCCTTTTAAGCTTGAAGATGTCGTAGGTCAAAAAGAGACAACTGAAAGGCTGATATCCTATGTAAGGTCTGGAAATCTTCCTCACTTATTGTTCTCAGGTCCTCCGGGAGTAGGCAAGACCGCCACTGCAGTCTCAATTGCAAGGGAACTTTTTAAAGATGACTGGCGTGAGAACTTCACAGAGCTTAATGCATCGGACGAGCGTGGTATCGATGTGGTCAGGACCAAGATCAAGAATTTTGCTAAAACCTCTCCTATCGGTGGTGCGAATTTCAAGATAATCTTCCTTGATGAAGCCGATGCATTGACCTCTGATGCACAATCCGCTTTGCGCCGTACAATGGAAAAATATACAAGTAACTGTCGTTTCATTCTTTCCTGCAATTACTCTTCAAAGATAATCGAACCAATTCAGTCAAGATGTGCAGTTTACAGGTTCCGCCACCTTGCAGATGATTCCGTTGGTGAAAGATGTCGCCATGTGGCTGAAAAAGAGGGTCTTACCATCGCCGATGATGGGATGGATGCTTTGAAGTATGTTGCACAGGGTGACATGAGGAAAGCAATAAATGCACTTCAGGCTGCAGCATTGTTCGATACCACCATTCACAAGGATGCGATCTATAGAATAACTGCGACCGCTCATCCGGAAGAGATAGCCGAACTTTTGAAAATAGCTCTTTCAGGAAACTTCATATCTGCACGCAAGAAACTTGATTCTCTAATGCTCGAAAAAGGTCTTTCAGGGGAAGATGTTGTGGTGCAGATATATCGTGCCATCTTTGATATGGATGTTTCCGGTAAGAAACTGGTGGCCTTGATGGATATGATCGGTGAGGTAGATTTCAGGCTCACTGAAGGTGCCAATGAAAGGATACAGCTCGATGCTCTACTGGCTCATTTTGCACTGGCAGAGGAGCAATAAGGAATGCCTTTCGAAGAGCAGTTAATTGAACTTCTTGTAAGCATCCCTTCCTGGTTTGCAACTATCATCCTGAGTGCTCTGCCTATTTCTGAGCTACGTGGTTCAATTCCGATAGCTATTGGTGTCTATGGGCTAGGTCCCATCGAAGCCTACTTTTTAGCGGTGTTGGGAAATCTCATCCCTGTGATCCCGCTTTTACTTTCTGAGACGGTTCAAAGTAGGGGATGTGTTCTTCACATGGCTTTTCACAAGGACACGTCAAAAGCATTCTGAACG
>Ga0255366_10193_pt1 | contig 12229 bp, 11 predicted proteins | sample ANMaggSeSYBR01C4_FD_182086 | JGI IMG/M metagenome (GOLD analysis project Ga0255366, IMG submission 182086) | Sediment cell enrichment communities from methane seep in Santa Monica Basin, California, United Staets - ANME aggregate JGI... | ecosystem: Environmental > Aquatic > Marine > Cold seeps >... | reverse complement strand
TTAGCCTTCTTTATGGGGTAAACGAATTTATGAGATGTTTTGGACATTCGGTTTTTTGGACATTTGGTATTATTTCGAGCTTCGTTCTTCGATATTTGAATTTAAGCCCGGTGAAAAAAACATGGAGTCTGCCCCTTTCATGGGCATTACTAATACCACAGTATCTACCAGTGGCGGCTGATTATGTCATTTGAAGTTGAAAAACTAGCATTTTTTTATGAAGATAAAAAGGTCATAAACAACATTTCCATCAAACTTGAGGCAGGAAAATTTTACGGCATAATAGGGCCAAACGGTTGCGGAAAAACAACTCTTATCGATCTTCTTACTAAACACAGTCAACCTGTATCAGGAGGCATTAAATATAAAGGAAAGAAACTTGCTTCGTATTCAAAGAAAGAATTATCAAAAGAGATCGCTTTGGTTCCGCAGAATTTTTATATAAATTTTCCATTTACAGTAGAAGAAATAGTCATGATGGGCCGCTATCCGCATATTCCTCGTTTCTCTGCTCCATCTTTAAAAGATTATAAAACTGTAAAGGAGATAATGGAAAAGACAGAAATTTATGATTTTAAAAACCGCTTTATCACGGAGCTTAGCGGAGGAGAGAGGCAGAGAGTCATTTTTGCCAGAGCACTTGCCCAGGATACACCAGTTCTGGTTCTGGATGAAGCGACTTCAAACCTTGACATCAATTATACAATAAGCTTGCTTAACATTGCAAAACAACGCGTTAGAAAAGAAAAGATGACGGTAATTGCTGTGATGCAGAATATTAATCTTGCTGCAATTTACTGCGACGACCTGATATTCATCAAGCATGGGTGTATTGAAACTCATGGCCAAACAGATGAAATATTAACTCCGGATACAATACGATCTGTTTTTAAGGTGGAAACAAAAATCTATTTTGAGCCGTATTCAAAATCAAAACAGGTTGTTTTTAAAAGATGAGAAAAAAGTTATTAAAACTAAATAGAACCTTTTTTGTGCTGGTTATCATTGAAGTATTATGCCATCTTGCCGTTAGCGGTGTATTAGCCTCAAGCTTTTGTATAGTAGATGAAAGCAGCATAATCGATCAGGCAGGGAGGAGCATTAGTGCTAAAAGTACGTTTAAAAGGATTATTTCTCTTTACGGCGCTCATACTGAAAACCTGTTTGCATTAGGCCTTGAAAAAGAAATTATCGGAGTGTCACAAAACGAGGTTTTTCCTGAAAAAGCAAAGACAAAGCCGGTCTTTTCATATCATGATGATCCTGAAAAGTTTTTAGCTGCCCGTCCGGATCTTGTTTTAATACGACCTATGATTGATCGTGGCTATCCGCAGTTGATGGCAAGACTAGAAAAGAGCAAAATTACAGTCGTATCATTACAGCCTGCTACGGTAGATGAAATGTTCAATTACTGGAAGATACTTGGCATTCTTACAGGAAGACAGAATGCAGCATCCGATATGACCCGGCAATTTAAAAAAAGGGTATCTCTTCTTAAATCCAGAACAAAAGATCTGACTTTTAAAAAAAGGGTGTATTTTGAAGCCATACACAAGAGAATGAAAACATTTTCTCCTGATTCCATGTCGATTTTTGTCCTTGAAACAGCAGGGGGTATAAATATTGCCAAAGACGCAAAACCGGTAAGGAAAACAAATATCGCAGCTTATGGAAAAGAACGCATTCTCTCCCATGCTGCTGAAATAGATGTCTATCTTGCACAAAATGGAGCCATGAACCGCCCAACAATATCTCTTATCAAAAACGAAACAGGATTCAGGTTAATCAAGGCGGTAAAAGAAGATCAGATATATATTATTGATGAAATGATAGTATCGCGACCTACTTTAAGACTTCTTAAAGGAATACAGGAAATCGGCAAAATTCTTTACCCGGAGATCTTTAAGTAACACTTTAATTTTTATCCTGAATATCCTGTAAATCCTGTCAAATATTTTATAAAAACAAGGAGATTAGCATTAAAGGATTCGTAATAGCCGGAACTCAGAGTGGATGTGGAAAGACAACCATCACTCTTGGGCTAATGGCAGCCTTAAAGAGACGAGGACTTGATGTTGCGCCATTTAAAGTTGGTCCGGATTTTATAGATCCCGGTCATCATTCAAGGATAACAGGTGCTGTCAGCAGAAATCTCGACGGCTGGATGCTGCCTAAAAGTTACAACCTCAAATGCTTCAGAAAAAATGCAAGCAAAGCGGATGTTGCTGTAGCAGAAGGCGTGATGGGACTTTTCGATGGGTATGATGGTAGAAGTGAAGCAGGCTCAACTGCACAAATGGCCAAATGGCTCGGGCTTCCGGTTATACTGGTGGTTAGTGCAAAAAGTATGGCCCGCAGTGCAGCGGCACTTGTCCAGGGTTTTGAACGGTTTGATAAAGATCTGACTTTTGCAGGTGTTATTTTTAATAATATCGGAAGTAAAAGGCACTTTGAATATTTAAAAGAAGCCCTGGAAGGCAATGTCAAAATGCTATGCCTGGGTAGTATTCCTTATGACAAAGTTATTACAATGCCGGAAAGGCATCTTGGTCTTGTTACCTCTCAGGAACATCCATTATCAGGTGAGTATAAAGACAGACTTGCAGATCATATTGAAAAAAATATCGACATAAAAACACTTCTTGATTTGCTCCCGGAAGATAAAAGCACTGAAGAAAAGTTTGGAGATACAGATTTTACAATTAAAGCGGATGTAAGGATCGGACTTGCCAGGGACAATGCCTTCTGCTTTTATTATCAGGACAACCTGAACATGCTGGAAAAAAATGGTGCGCAGCTTGTCGAATTTTCACCCATGGATGACAGGAGTCTTCCGGAAAATCTTGACGGGATTTATTTGGGAGGAGGCTATCCTGAGCTTTTTGCAAAGCAACTTTCAGACAATGTGAGTATGCGAAGACAAATAAAGGAAAGCAGCAAAAAAGATATGCCTGTTTACGGAGAATGCGGCGGATTTATGTATCTTTGTAGAGAAATATGCGACACAAAAGGTAATTCATATCCAATGGCAGGCTGTTTTCCCTTTGCAACACAAATGTTTACACGGTTGAAATCACTCGGTTATAGAGAAATAAAGCTGGTAAAAGATACGTTGACAGGAAAACGTGGTGAGACCATTAGAGGACATGAATTTCACTATTCGGAAATAAAAGTGCCAAGAGATAAAAACGAAGATAAAAACGGAGATAGAAACAAAGTTGAAACGGTTTATAACGTTTCTGCAAGAGCAGGAATAAAAAAAACAGATGAAGGCTACCTGGTCAACAGAACACTCGGCAGTTATATACATCTTCATTTCGGTAGCCGCCCGGAGGCAGCTGCATGTTTTGTTGAGTTCTGTCGAAATTACAAAAAAGAATCCATCTATGAAACCTGATGAAATTGAAGCCCTGAGTTTTAATATAATAGACGAAGAAGCCGGAAGGCATGATTTTCCTTCTGACAAGTGGTCTGTAGTGCAACGCATGATCCATACTACAGCCGATTTTGAATATATCAGGTCTGTTCGTTTTCATCAAGATGCCATATCCTGTGGAATAAATGCCTTACGAAATGGAAAAAAGATCGTTACTGATACCAACATGGCAAGAGTGGGAATCAGAAAAAGCGATCTTGAAAGCTTCGGCACGGAAGTAAAATGTTTTATGTCTGATCCCGAAATTGGCAGGATTGCATTAAAAAGCGGAATTACCAGGGCAAAAGCAGCGGTTAATGCGGCAATATCCGATATGGAAGACGGTATTTATGTGATAGGGAATGCTCCTACAGCACTTTTGCGGCTTATAGAGTTGGTGAAAGATAAAAAAGCAAAACCTGCTCTGATTATCGGACTTCCGGTAGGGTTTGTAAATGCTGCGGAATCTAAAGCCGCACTTGTTGAAATTGATTATCCGTATATTACAAATAAGGGAAGAAAAGGCGGATCCAATGTTGCTGCCAGTGTGGTGAATGCACTGGCAAAGCTGGCTCTATTAAATTCATGACGAGGAGATAATGAACAAGAAAAAAACAGGAACTTTATACGGCATAGGGGTAGGGCCTGGTGACCCGGAACTGATCACTATAAAAGCCTCAAAAATATTAAACAAGGTGGATGTGGTTTTTGCAGCAGCATCTACAAAAAATACTTACAGTCTGTCTGTAAGCATTGCAAAGCCTCATATTCCGGAAACAACTTCAGTAAGAATGCTATCTTTTCCAATGACAAGAGATAAAAAAAAGACTGAACAGGCATGGAAAGATCATGCACACACAATTATAAAAGAGCTTGAGCTCGGCAATAATGTTGCTTTTTTAACATTGGGAGATTGCATGACCTATTCCACCTATGGGTATGTTTTAAAGCATATACGCAAAATGGCTCCCAGGATGACAATAAAAAATATACCAGGGATTACTTCATATCAGGCAGCCGCATCCAGTCTTAACACGCCGTTAGTTGAAGGTGAAGAAACGCTCATGGTTGTTTCAGGTGCCAGGGGTGGAGAACATCTAAGGCAGCTTTCCGTCAAACCGGAATGCGTGGTTTTTCTAAAAGCATACAGAAATGTTGAAGATATTAACTCTGCACTAAATGAAACCGGAGCTTATGAAAGCAGTGTCGGAGTTATAAACTGCGGGCATCAGGAAGAAGAAATCATCAGGGATATTGATAAGCTTGGCAAAAGAAAGCCGGATTACTGGACTTTGATTATTGCAAAACAAAAAGATGTTACATAAAGAGGCTAAGCCAAAATATATATCGCTGATAGTATCATTTACTTTGTCTGCTGCTGTGCTGTTTATAGGAATATATACTATTAACGATCTTAGCGGACAAAAAGTAGTGTTAAAACTTTTGTGGCCGCTTTTACGTCTTATGCTTTTTATTGGAGCAGGACTTGTGGCAGGCCAGGTAATTGAAGCTTCGGGCTGGACAAAAGGGCTCGCAGCACTGGCCAGGCCTTTCTTTAAATTTGGTAATCTTGGGGACAGGTGCAGTGCTGCTTTTACAACAGCATTTATTTCAGGCGTTGCTGCAAATGCTATGCTTCTTGATTTTTTTAAGGACGATAAGATATCTCGCAGACAGCTATTTTTAACCAATTTCGTTAACCAGTTCCCGGCTTTTTTTCTTCACCTACCAACTACAGTTTTCATTGTATTGCCCCTTACAGGATTTGCAGGAGCCATCTATTTTATTATAACTTTTGCTGCAACTCTTTTTAGAACTATTCTTTTTCTTATTTACGGACATCTGCGGCCTTCAATTCAAACACAGGATTTTAATAGTGAAAAACAAATCCCTTTCAAAGAGTCCAAAAAGCAGGAAAAAGAACTCTGGGAAAGAATAAAGGAAAAATTTCCAAAGCGTATCATTAGTGTTACGATATATGTTATTCCTGTTTATATAATTGTTTTTCTATTAAATGCAGCAGGTGTTTTTAACGTGATGAGAAGCTGGCTTGCCTCCTATTTTGTAACAACATTTATACCGATCGAGTCACTTTCAGTGGTGATTTTAAGTTTCGCTGCCGAATTCACTTCAGGATTCGCAGCAGCAGGGGCGCTCCTTGATGCCGGGGTAATTACAACAAAGCAGACTGTTTTAGCTCTGCTTATCGGAAATATTATTGCATTTCCCATTCGTGCTCTGCGTCATCAATTGCCAAGATATATCGGAATCTTTTCTCCGAAGATTGGAACCCAGTTGCTGCTAATGGGCCAGGGTTTCCGGGTTGTTAGTCTTGTCATTATGGGAACAATTTATTATTGTCTGTGATAAATTTACTTTTTACCGAATTCAACATGTATTAATGGCTATAAAAAAAAAGTTAAAGACAGGGTTTACAACAGGGACCGCTGCCGCGGCGGCAGCAAAGGGGGCTCTGTCTTTGATTTTAACCGGCGAAAAACCTTCCAGTGTTCAAATAGAACTTTTAACCGGAAATAATATCGTTATTCCGATATATACCTGTGTATCCAAGGGAGAGAAGAAAGCAAAATGCACGGTTATAAAAGATGCAGGAGATGATCCTGATATAACGCATAAGGCGGAAATCGGAGCAACAGTCACGCTGCTGGACAAAGGAAATCAAAGGAGTGTATCTATAACCGGAGGAAAGGGTGTAGGTGTTGTCACAAAGCCGGGCCTTGAGATCGAACCCGGAGAAGCCGCAATAAACCTGGGTCCCAGAAAAATGATTACACAGACTGTTACGGAGTTATTAAAAAATCATAATAAAAACATCCCTGTAGAAGTTGAAATATTTGTACCGGAAGGTGAAAAGCTTGCTGAAAAGACTTTAAATGCAAGATTGGGAATTCTTAGCGGAATATCTATTCTGGGAACAACCGGTGTTGAAAGACCTATGTCTCACGATGCCTATATTGCGACCATAAGATCATCTCTGTCGGTTGCAAAGGCTTCCGACCTGAAAAGAGTAGTATTAACAACAGGTCGTCGCAGTGAAAGATTTTCCCAGGCTATATTTGAGAAGCTTTCTGAAGAGGCTTTTATACAGATCGGCGATTTTTTCAAAATGTCACTTGAAGCTGCATCTAAAGAGGGTTTTAATAAGATTACGCTTGCGGTTTTTTTCGGAAAAGCGGTAAAAATGGCACAGGGGGTGCCCCACACTCATGCCGCGAAGTCAAGTTTGAGCATAAAAAAGCTTTCAGAATGGTCATTTGAAATTACAAAAAACCGTAAATTTGCGGAAAAAATAGAGTCTGCCAATACAGCCAGACATGCGTTTGATTTAATAGTCGATGAATATCCAAAAGTCGTTTCTTATATAGGGAGGCTAATGGTTAAAGCTGCGCGGATATTTGCAAGTTCTGATATAGATATACAGGGTATTATATTTGATTTCAGCGGGAATGTTGTATTTGATTCAGATACTAAAGGGATAAAACAAACATGAAACCAGTATGTGTCATCGGAATGGGACTTACTCCGGAAGATCTTACCGCAAAGCACCTGAAAATAATTAAAAATGCTGATGTGCTGGTAGGAGGAAAACGGCATCTTGAGTATTTCAATGATTATACGGCCGATAAAAAGGAGATAAGCAAAGATTTAAAAGGTGTTATCCGGTATATAAAAAACAAAATGGGCAGCAAAAACGTTGTAGTACTTGCATCCGGTGATCCGTTGTTTTTCGGTATCGGTTCATTGCTGATCAAATTACTGGGTCCTGACAATGTTGTTATATATCCAAACATTTCTACTATTGCTGCGGCTTTTTCCAGGATAAAGGAGCCCTGGAATGATGTTTCAGTCGTAAGTTTGCATGGCAGGGATAGTGAAATAGAACTTTTTAAGCTAATAGCTTCAAAGGATAAAATTGCAGTCTATACAGATCCTGAAAAAAATCCTGCATGGATTGCAAAACTTCTTATTCAAAAAAATATTATAGATTTTAATATTTGCGTTTTCGAAAAGCTTGGTACATCTTCAGAGCGATTTAAATGGTATACAATTAAAAAGGCTGCCGGAATGAAGTTTTCGGAGCCTAACCTGGCAGTATTAAAACGGATTGAATGTCAACCTGAAAAAAAACATAACACTTTTTTCGGAATGCCTGATAAATGGTATGATCATAATAAAGGATTGATCACTAAGGCAGAAGTAAGAGCCGTTACTCTTTCCAAACTGCGAATTTTACCCGAACATGTTTTATGGGATTTAGGCGCAGGAAGTGGTTCAATTGCTATTGAAGCATCAATTCTTGCTAATAATGGGATGACATTTGCTGTAGAGCAAAAGAAAGAAAGGGTTAAGCAAATCGATAATAACAGGAAGCGCTTTAGAACAAAAAACATGAAAGTAATAAAAGCAACGCTTCCAAAGGGACTTGAAAAGCTGCCTGAGCCGGATAGGATATTTATAGGAGGAGGCGGACGAAATCTAAAAAATATTATAATTGCTGCTGCAGGTTATCTTAAACCTGACGGAATAATTGTTATTAATACGATACTTATCCCATCAATTGAGACTGCCCTTGAAACATTGAAACAACTCGGTTTTAAAACAGATATAGTCCAGGTCCAAATCAGCAGGTCTAAAGAAATGTCCTGGGGAGAAATGCTTGGGGCTGAAAACCCGGTATGGATAATTACAGGTATAAAAACAAATGATTGACGATAGAAGTCTTTTCCATTTTCGCACATGAAAATAAAATATGAAAATCCGATCAAAAAACCAAAATCAAAATGAATATGACCGGCATCCAGTGATATTTGTAGGAGCAGGACCTGGTGATCCGGAATTGATTACAGTTAAGGGGCAACGAGCCCTTGCTGATGCAGATCTTGTAATTTACGCGGGTTCTCTTGTGCCTGAAGCTGTATTGAAATGGACAAAACCTGAAACAAAGATTTTAAACAGTGCTTCCATGAATCTTGAAGAGATTGTAGATGAAATGGAAAAAGCTCAAAGAGATGGAAAACGGGTCGTTCGCCTGCATACAGGAGACCCGAGCCTTTATGGTGCGATTTTTGAACAGATGGCAGAATTGGATAAAAAATCGATCTCCTATAATGTTATACCAGGAGTAACCGCTGCATTTGCCGCTGCAGCAGCCATGCAAATAGAGTATACTCTGCCTGAGGTTTCGCAGACACTTATTTTAACCCGTGTGGCCGGTAGAACACCTGTACCTGAAAATGAAGCACTGGAATCACTTGCAGAGCATAAAGCTTCCATGGCGATTTATCTTAGCATATCCATGGTTGACGAAGTGGCGAGGGTACTTGAAAAGGCATATGGAAAAGATGCAACGTGTGCAGTTATTTTCCGTGTCAGTCAGCCGGAAGAAAAGATTATTTTTACACATCCCGGGAAGTTGCCTGAAATAGTAAGAAAAGAGAAAATAACAAGCCACGCCCTTATTATAGTCTCAAGAGTGATGGATATTGATAAAAATGAAGTGAAATTTAAGTCTAAACTATATGATAAGGATTTTTCACACGGGTATAGAAAGAAGAAAAATGATAAAACCGCCCTGTGGGCTGTAACCCCTAAAGGCGCAGTCCTTGCTAAAAAAATTGCAGAGAGTATGCCGGATTCCGAATTGCACCTTTCTGATAATTTGAATTTAAATGATATCCGGGCCTCTTATTTTGAAAGAATGTCTGATGCTGTATCCAGGGAGTTTCACACATACACTGGGCATATTTTTATAATGTCAATAGGTATTATAGTCCGACTTATATCTTCGCATCTAAAGAGTAAAACAACTGATCCTGCAGTAGTCGTAATCGATGAGCTAGGGCATCATGCAATCAGTCTTGTTTCTGGTCATATCGGCGGGGCAAATGAACTTGCGATAAAGGTTGCAGGGTTAACAGGGGGTGAACCGGTTATAACCACAGCTACGGATATAAACGATGTACCTGCCATTGATGTTCTGGCTAAGCAGCTAAACCTTTTCATAGAAAACCCGGAAGCTATAAAAAATATAAACATGGCATTCCTTAAAGAAAAGAAAATATATCTCTACGATCCATACGAATTGTTGTGTGGAAGTATAAACCAATCATATATTTATAAAGATGTTAGTAAAGAAAAAATTATGGGAAATAAAGATATTCCTTGTGTCTATATAGATGACATCCTGGCCGATCTTTCTAAAAATACGCTGGTATTACGACCCGGATCACTTGTTGCAGGAATTGGATGCAACAGAAATACATCGATGGATGAAATAAAGGGATTTTTTAAAGAAGTACTTAAAGAATCAAAGCTTGCAATAGCCAGCGTGAGACGTATTGCTACGATTAATTTAAAAGCTGATGAACCGGGGCTGATAGCTTTTGCAGAGGATATGAGCTTGCCGATAGTCTTTTACGAAAAAGAAGAATTAAACGGGGCAGTCGGTATTAAGAGACCATCCGCGATGGTGGCAAAACATACAGGAGCAGAAAGCGTATGCGAAGCAGCGGCAATTCTTGCATCGAACAACGGAAAACTGATAGTAGAGAAACATTCAACCAGAAATGCGACAGTAGCAATCGCCAGAATATCCTTTACATAATTGGGATCGGTCCGGGAAGTTTCGATCATATATCTAAACGCGCAAATGACGTTCTTAAGTCTGTCGATACAGTGGCAGGATATACAACCTATATTGATTTGATATATCCCCTTATTAAAGATAAAAATATAATCAACACAACAATGACCAAAGAGATAAACCGAGTTGAGGAGGCCATTGATGTTGCTCTTTCCGGAAAATCGTGCGCTATTGTTTCAAGCGGTGACCCGGGAATTTATGCCATGGCTGGACTTGCTTTTGAGATTTGCAAAAAGAAAAATATCAAGATTACACCTTCTTCTTCGGGTGAAAGGGCTGTAAATGAAAAATCTACAATAACTGTCGAAGTTATTCCCGGAATACCTGCACTCTGTGCGGGGGCATCACTTTTAGGGGCGCCATTAAGCCATGATTTTGCAGCTATAAGCTTAAGTGACCTTTTAACTCCATGGGAGATTATTGAAAAACGGATAGAAGCCGCAGCAAGTGCTGATTTTGTAATTGTTTTATATAACCCGAAAAGTAAGAGAAGAACCCGGCAACTTGAAACAACGCAAAAAATTATATTAAAATACAGGGATAAAACGACTCCTGTCGGAATTGTTGTAAGTGCCATGCGAAAAGATGAAATGGTGACGGTTGTTTCCCTTGAAGAGCTTCACAAAGCAGACGTAAACATGCAGACAATTGTATTTATCGGAAACAGTAAATCGTTTAAATATCTCGATTTTATGGTTACACCAAGGGGGTATGAGAGGAAGTATTCAGGAGATATAACATGAAAGGATATGTACAGGTTTACACAGGAAACGGTAAGGGGAAAACAACGGCTGCACTGGGGCTTTCTATAAGAGCTGCAGGAGCTGGATTGAAAGTCTTTATCGTGCAGTTCCTGAAAATGGGAGATTATAGTGAAATAAAAGCTCTTGAAAGGTTTTCCGATCTTATTACCCTAGAGCAGTATGGACTTGGCCGCTTTGTCAGGGGAAAGCCATCACCTGAAGATATAGAAGCCGGCAGGAAAGGTCTTGAAAAATTGAAATCAATAATTGCAGCAGGTGAGCATGATGTGGTAGTTATTGAAGAAGGAAATGTTGCGGTAATGTGCGGTCTTTTTTCAGCGCAGGATCTTTTGGATGTAATTGAATTAAAACCTGAAAATATGGAAATTGTAATAACAGGACGAGGCGCCGCATCTGAAATAATTGAAAAGGCGGATCTTGTTACAGAGATGAAGGAAATCAAACATTATTATCAAAAAGGGGTAAAGGCACGCATCGGGATTGAGAAGTAGAAAGAACTTCGAAAAAAACGCTCAATTGTCAATTGATAGAAACTGATAAAATATCGGAAGAAAAAAATGATTATTAAAGATGCCAATTATTATATTGACGGTGTACTTGAAGGGAACAGGCGAGTTATTGCAAAAACCATTACACTGGTTGAAAGTTCGCTGTCTGCCCATCAGGAAACGGCAAAAATGATAATTGATACTCTTTTGCCGTACAGCGGAAAAGCGGTTCGTATTGGGATAACAGGAGTTCCGGGTGTCGGGAAAAGTGCATTTATAGAAAGTTTCGGCATGATGCTTTTAAAGGATGAACATCGCATTGCAGTTCTTGCGGTTGATCCCAGCAGTAAAAAAAGCGGTGGAAGTGTCATGGGAGACAAGACGCGTATGGAAAGGCTTTCTGTCGAGGAAAGTGCATTTATACGGCCATCGCCTTCAGGCGGAACCCTTGGAGGTGTTGCAAGAAAAACCAGGGAAACAATGATTGTGTGTGAAGCTGCTGGTTTTGATGTAATGATAGTGGAAACTGTTGGTGTAGGCCAGTCTGAAACAACGGTTGCTTCCATGGTTGATTTTTTTCTTGTGCTGATGCTGTCAGGTGCAGGAGATGAACTCCAGGGAATAAAAAAAGGTGTGATGGAACTTGCAGATGCGATTGCAATAACCAAAGCTGACGGCGACAATATAGAAAAAGCAAAACGTGCAAGAAAAGTGTATGAAACAGCGTTACATTTAATAAATCCGTCTTCCTCTAACTGGTCGCCTCCTGTTGTCACATGTAGCGCACTTAAGCTTGAAGGTGTTGAAAATATCTGGGAGATTATTTTAAATCACAGAGAAAAGCTTAAATCAACAGGTGAGTTTGAAGAAAATCGTAAAAACCAGTCAATAGAGTGGA
>Ga0255366_10192_pt1 | contig 12251 bp, 11 predicted proteins | sample ANMaggSeSYBR01C4_FD_182086 | JGI IMG/M metagenome (GOLD analysis project Ga0255366, IMG submission 182086) | Sediment cell enrichment communities from methane seep in Santa Monica Basin, California, United Staets - ANME aggregate JGI... | ecosystem: Environmental > Aquatic > Marine > Cold seeps >... | reverse complement strand
GGGATTCCAGGTGGATCCATAAGTATGGTCTTAAACCATCTTTCCGCACTGGTGTTTTAGTGTTTTTTTTCCTATAATTCATTCAGAATGAAGTATTCATCCTATATCTGAACGAGGTGTTAGATGTTATTGGAAAAATTGAGGGAAAGGCAGACTCTATCGTCCAAAACAATTTTGATTTCCAGCATATTCCTGCTGGTTTTCTTGATCGCCGGCTGCAGCCAGTCTGCGGTTAACTGCAACGAGCAGCCGTATACAGATCTGTCTGAGGCACTGACCTACGCTGCAAATGATCAGCTTCCCTTCCAATATCCTCTTGATGAACTAGGCATAGATGCGGATCCTACTCCTGCCAGGTTCTGCAGAGGAAGCTGGGGAGAGGACCGTAAATATCACGCAGCGGAGGATTACCACCTGCCTGCCGGCTCTCCTGTATATGCTTTTGCTGACGGGGAGATCAGCTTTTCTGGTCGAATGGACGGATATGGATGGCTGATCATCATCGACCATCCCTGGGCAAATCTCTATTCCCTTTATGGCCACTTGAGCCCCAGCCGCTGGATGCTGAAATCCGGAGCTGTTGAGAAGGGAGATCTGATTGGTTATCTGGGTGATTCAGATGAAAATGGCGGCAGCGCCAAAAATCCCCTGGTAACACATCTGCACTTTGGGATCAGGGCCGGACAGCGAACCGACTACACCGGGATGGGCGAATGGCGCTGGATGGCCGGCTGGATCAAACCCTGTCCCAGCGACCTGGGGTGGCTCCAGCCATCTCTGATCATCACCAGCCAGGAAGTCCCTCCCGGGGGGTTCCAGGCGCCAAAAGCTGGCCTGGTAGAAGGATGGGGAGTTGAACTGTCTTTTATCCTTATTTACTTCCTTGGCACTCTATTTGCATCAATCTCTTCGATCAAGAAGAAGAACCTCATTCTTCCGGCAGTGAACGGGATCGTGATGATCCTGGCCGGGTATTTTTTTTCCGCCAAGGGAACCATAACTAGTTATCCCTTCTATGGGATGGCTGCTGTTGCGTTTGGGGTGCTGATCTATCTATATTTCACCGAGAAGGTGAGGAAATCCGGGTCCAGTGCCGCTTGAAAGTGACAACGGTGATCATCAAGGATGACGAGGACTGGCGGTTCTCAGTGGTCCGGTTGATGGTGCCGGTGAAGGATTGATTAGTTAGATGTCAGGTATAAGGCAAAGGGAGTGAGTCGTAAGGAGTAAACTGTGAAGCTCAGGTCAAATCCTTTTTTCCGTTTAGCTCTTCTATTATTACTCCTGGTTTTCTTCACCGCCTGCAATTCAGGTCCCCGGGAATTCGGAGTATTGGAAGGCCAGGTTACCATCGGCCCCTTGGTCCCGGTTATGCGGGAAGGGGAGGATCCCCCTACTCCGGCGCCGGAAGTTTATGCAGCCCGGAAAATTGTGGTTTACAAGAAGAACGGGGTGACGGAGTTCACCCGCCTGGGGATCGACTCAACTGGGCGGTATCAGGGGGAACTGCCGGTAGGTATTTATGTGATCGATATCAACCGGATCGGGATCGACTCGGCAACGGATCTGCCAAAGAAGATCGAGATCAAGTCGAACAGTGTCACTACCCTAGATATTGATATCGATACCGGGATCAGGTAAGGCCGAGAAGTGCGTCTGAGAACCTGGATCCGGAGTTTTTGATTATCCGGTCGATGCTGCCGGAAGAAGTGTTTGCGGGGGATTAATAGCATTGGTTTAAGATAAAATCAATAAAAAGTAAGGAAATATGAAAAAGAAACTCAGTTTAACACCCTTGTTTGGGATGATCGCTGTCATCGGCCTGATGAATTGGATTCTCAACAGTGATTTTGAGATCGGCAGTTATTTTGAGGGCCTGGAAATAAATAGTGTGGAAGTCATGCTGGAGTACCTCAACCTTGGCCTAGCTTTCCTGACTTTTAGTAGTCTATTCATTTTTCTAATTGTGCGGGCTGGCAGAAAGGATGAGAAATTATATTGGGACTTCCAAGCAGACGATTTCAAAGAAAATCAATAGTCAATGATGACTGATCATCTAACTTCCAGGGACTTGAAGGGCCCGGAGGTTTTCTGGGGTGTGAAACCGTGAACTCCCTGCTACCGGGGGAGCTGTTTGCGGGGGAAAAATAGTAAGACGTAAGAAGTAAATCGATTAAGCGATAGTGGACCTGGGTAATCCCTATTATTACTCGAGAGGAATGCCTAACTAAGGATCGGTCTTCCGTCCTCTGTCTTCCGTCGTCCAATTGCGGGGCAATTGAACACACCTAACAGTTTTATCATCTCCCACAACCGCCAGATTATCTATAATGAGAAATATAACTAAGGAAATTTGATTATGGTTAATCATCATCCCGACAAAAGCCTGGAAATCAAAAAGGGGCAGCAGTGGGAGCTGTGGCTGGTATCTGCTCCCCGGGAGATCATTTTGGGGGCTTTTCCAACCCTGGAAGAACTCAACCAGGCCCAGATCACGCTCTATAATGCCTGGGAAAACGCCCGTTTTCCCCAGGATCCCTGCCTGTCCTCTGTCAGGCAGTAGTCTGAACCCGGACTCCTGATGATCCCTCCTGAAAATGAATCCCTCAATATGACCCCCAGAAACAAAGCCTGGTGTGTCATTAAACGAATTTTAGGTTTTATCCTCCCGTTTATTATATTATTATCCATACCGGTCATTTTTTTCGTGATCCTCTATACATACCCATATGAAAGAAAGCCAGACAATCGCCAAGAAATCCTCGAAAGGAATTGGGAGATATATGCTACCCGAGGTGGCAGATTGATTGACCCAGAGGTTATTGAAAAATTCGAACTATCCTTATGCCCCTTCTCAGATGATAGCTGGAATGAATCTATATACCCGGAAGAGGCTGGATTTATTTGTGGTTTTGTAACCGTTCCCTTATTTCATGATCAGCCAGATGGGGATACAATCAAGATCCCGATCGCTATCTGGCCTGACTATGGAAAGCCTTCATATCTTGGACCTCTTTTCATTACCCATGGAGGCCCCGGGGGATCTGCGTTGGGAATGTATCCCCGGATGTTTTATCCCAACCGAATCGGAGGTCAGCGGGATATTGTGATAATCGATCAGCGCGGCACCCGCTATGCCGAACCGACCCTGGTTTGCCCGGAAGTAACGGAATCCTCAAAAGAAGGATTGGATGATTATCAGGATTACTTGCGTTACTGCCGGGCCAGATTGACCGGAAAAGGAATAGATCTGTCGGCGTTCACAACCGCAGAAATTGCCAGGGATTTTGAAGATGTCCGGCAGACCCTGGGATATAAGGAATATAATTTCTACGGTGTATCCTATGGTACTCATGTCGGTCAGTATCTGGCGGCCTATTATCCTGATAGGATACGATCTATGATCCTGGATGGGGTTGCACCTATTCCGTTGGATTATCTGAACCGCTCCGTCTCAACCCATAACCGGATATTAAATGAGTTTTTTACTAACTGTGAACAGGACCCAACCTGCTCTGCTCAATATCCAGATCTACCAGAGAAACTCACTACGATAATTGAACATCTGGACCAAAATCCAAAAAGTATCAGGATCCATGTTCCAAATAGTCTATATTCTTTCGCTGATGAGCTAGACGGGGAAAGTTTTTATATCATCCTATTATCATCATCCTATTTAGATGATAACTATGCAGCGATTCCCTTCATCATTCAGCAAGCAGTAAAAAATCGTTTTGATTCAGCAATTACATTTATTGAATCCTATATTACTCATTTTTTGGATACATCTGGCGGATATTATTCCGTGGTCTGCGCAGAACATTCACCGATGACTGAACTGTCTGGGGATGATCCAATATTTAGTCCAACGATGATGGGGTGGGAAATAAAGCATCAATCAGAAAACCGTGAAGAATGTTTAAACTGGAATGTGCCACGCTCTCCACACGTTTTGGAAATGATGCCCAAATCAGACGTGCCAACCTTATTATTATCTGGTTTTTTTTGATCCTGTCACTCCCCCTGAATACGGGGAAATCGCCTTAGAGAGTTTCCCGCGAGGTCAGCACGTGATCGATCCAGTTGGATCCCATGGGGTTGCCTTTAATGACGATTGTTCCCGGGGTATAGTCGAGGAATTCCTGGATGATCCAACGAACCTGGTCAGTTCAGATTGCCTGGCCGATCCAGACCGCCGCAGCTCTCAAGTTCCCCTGTCAGCATTGTCAATTCCATTTTTACGCAGATCTAAAAACATAGCCGACTCGTATAAATACATCCCCATTTTGGTGCTTATGCTAATGTTCATGAGAAGTATCATGAGGGGCATCAGGAGGGTCTGGAAAAAATTCAAGGGAACCTGGATAAAGAGATCCTCCACTGAATGGGGTTTACATCGGAGATTCGAACTAGCCAGCTGGATTTTTATGTTATGTAGTTTTGGCCTGGGAATTGGCCTTGAACATTTCAGGAGTCAGCTTTCTCAACTCCCCGCTTATTGGAATGCCAGCGCCCTGCCTGCAGAAGCACGCTGGGTGTTAATGATCCCGATGATGTTGATCCTGGTATTGCCAGCTGTGGTGATCCCAAGTTTCAAATTATGGAAGTTCAACAAGAATGTATTCAAACGAACCTATTATCTGTTCCAAGCCCTGGTTTCTACAGCCATGGCAGCATTCATGGTTTACTCAAATATGTTATTTATCTGGGTGAGATAGGAAGGGAACAAATTGCATGAAACAATACCCAATGAAAACGGCCAGATCAAATTAATCTTATTCATCCTCACCCATAATTACCCTCACCAGGGTCCTTCGGAAAATCATGGGCTATAACAACCCAAATCTAACTAAAGTGGGATTTCTTATAAGTTGATGTTTATCACAGAGAAGAGACAAACCTCCCTTAAGGGAGGTTTGGTTATATTCAGCCCCCGGTCATCGATCCCCGGTACCTGGCCGGTTGCGCAGCAGCGTCCTCTCGATGCTGCCGGAAGAGCTGTATGCGGGGGAAGAAAATTAGCAGATTGAAAATTGAAGGTTTAAACGTTTTTGGTCGGTGACAATTCAAACAGAATGGAGAAATACCATGATTCAAGACAAAGATGGCAAAGCAATAAAAACCATGGTGGATTGGTCAAACTGCTTGCGAGAAGAACACTGGAAAGAAGGCCGCAGTGCCTACTCGATTGCTGAGTATATCCTCAACCTAAACGGCTTCGATAAAATCCGGCAGCGGCTAGAGGAAATTTACAAACAAGACATTTATTTTCAAAAAGCTGTTCCCGAGGTTGTAATAACATTTGACAAATACGGAAAGGGCAGGGTACATGACCTGGTAATAGAAGGGGTCACTCAGTCCGATTCAACCCTTTTTGTGGGAGTGGAAGCGAAGGTAGATGAGTCTTTCGGCAATATGATAGCTGATGTTTATCTCGATGCAAAAGCAAGGCAGATTGGCAACAAACCTACCAAAGCTCCGGAACGGATAGAAGATCTGCTTAGTTTGCATTTCAAGGAACCCGACAGACATGTATTCAATCTTAGATACCAATTGCTCTATGCAACTCAGGGGACTATAGCGGCAGGCGCTGATAAATCAGTCTTATATATCCTGGTTTTTAAGACAGACCTCTATGACGATCTGAAAGGAATCGAAAATTTCCGCGATTACATCACTTTTCTGAATGCACTCAACGCCGAAGAACTGGAATGCAGCCGGTCGGATTCCCGGGTTCACCGACTTTCCATAGGAGATAAAGAACTTATTTCGATCTATGAACAGGTGGATTTGAAATAATCCAAATCATGCCCCTCAAATTCCTAGCGCACGCTGATCACCAACATTATTAACCGACGGCCGCGACCGGGATTGTTTATCTTCCTGTAATTATGCTTGAAAAATATTGAGCGGGTTTCGATTTTCTCTTTCCCCTTGATGTCCAATACTATCCACGAAAGTTCGTAAAGAAAAAGGACGGAACTCCTACCTTAAATCAGAATTCCGTCCTTCCTGCTCCTTACTCAATCCTCGTCAGATTCTTCTTGATCCGCAGGACAGCACCGGTATTCCTGGGATTTTTCAAGGAGTTCAATTTGTCGTTTCAGGAGTTCGTTTTCAAGTTTCTTCCCTTCCATATCTAATTTGATTTTCTCCTTCAAAGCGGGCTCGCAGGTATCGCACTCATCCAAACACCCTCGAATCAGAATGCCCGGAGTTGGCAGAATTTCCTCGCTAGTCCAGGATAATTCAGCGATGATCTCTTTGGAAGGTTCTCCATCCGGATTCATTAATCCCACTTCCACTAATTCCTGATCTACCTGTTTCAGAACCGCCTGGCGCAACTTAACATCAATTGGTTCTTCCACGAGCACAGTTGCTCGTGTTGATGTCATAGCTCTGGCGGAAAAATCTTCATACCTCATCTTGGCTTCATGAACATTGACTACTTGTCTGTGTTCCAGTGCGCTTTTTCGGGCGATCTCTTCAACTTCTAGGCGATCCTTACGATCAGCTGGTATGGCTTGCGGAATGATCTTTATGCTTCCCTTAATATCCTCGGGGAATTTTTGGTAAGCCCCTGTCGGTGCAACCGGATCCACTACCCTTCGAGAAATTGCTTTAAGACTGAAGCTCAAATTCTGGATCTTGTTGATTTTGTGGAATAGGTAAGTTACGGCTCTACATTGATTTGGATTCTGGAAAATTCTGGTTGAGGCTTCATAGTGGGCTTCCGATTCCCCTTCAGCATGGCTCCTGCGCTCAACCTCCCCCACAGCGGTAGAGCTTTTAGCCCTCACGCTGGCCGCCACATAAGCTGATGATGCCTCTGCATGTTGGGATAGGCTTTGGGAGAATGCCATTGTCGATTCAGCATCGTAACTTCCTCCGGAAGCTCCTCCTCCGATATTAAACCCAAGGATATTTATTTCTGCCCCAGCACCCCCCTCAGACCACGACTCTTCAAAGGATGAAGAGCTAACTCCGCTTTGGTTAACAGTCAGATCACTGACTGCTCTTGCCATTCTTGCTGTGAAGAAGGATTCCTCAGATGTGGTCTCATGCCGGTAGGAAAGTCCAGATTCGGAATCATAGGACCACCTTGAGTGTCTGTCGCTGGTATAGAGACGGACCTTTTCTCCAGGCAGGAGAGTGGTTGAATAGATGGGGTCACCTAGAACAAGGTCTCCCGAGCAGCGTTTGAATTGGAAATACAACACTATTTCAACCTTGATTCTACTTTTCCTGTCTGGTGAGTAGGTCCAGTAAGGTAACAGGTAACGCAGATTCAAAGTATCACAGATTGGTTGATCTCTGAGTTCTGGGCAGCAATCCAACTTTGATGCTTTTACTCCTTTCTCTTTTTCAGGCATTTTTCCTCCTCGTGTTTCAATACTACCTTTCTCCAATCTTCATAATATGGACTCATACATCACCTCCTGGTGTACATATTCCCCCGGTTAGAGATCGCGGAAAGTGGTTTCCCCGTGACTGCTTGGCAATATTTGATGACATCCACAATTGATGTCAATAAATACCCGGCAACATCCCTTGGCAAAACTATCACCCCTATTACGGGAGATCTGGTCTCTCCGGCGTTGGCCAGGATCCAATTGCCACACTCATTGCGTCCCGAAGCAATTCAAGAAGTACCGGACCGAAACTTTTCATAGCCACTTCAATCCGTTCGGCTGGTTCTTCCGGAAGAGGAACCGTATCAATGGCAACACTGTAGTTTTTTTCAAATCTTTTATCCATGGGTTTTCTCCTTTTTATTAATCCAACGATGATCAGGCTAAAGAAACAATCCTTTGCGCATAAATACAAAAACACTGCTACGAGAATGATTAGCAGTGTTCCTGGCGACAGCTTTGATTGGTAAGTGTTATGAGGTATTTAGATAGTGCTTTATATTTTGTTTATAGCATTAATAACAAGCGGTAACAAGAGGGTACTATTTTAATGTCAGCTCCGTTAAGTTTAGTTGGTTTCTAAATTATGTTTAGCTAATCTAGCGATGGGGCGTGCAGTTATTTAATGACGAAAAATTATTTTTGTAATTTAAATCCTCAAAACATACAGGAACTGAGATTAGGAACAAATTTCTCCCCCACGACCTCGGAGGTCTCATTTTCAACTAAATCAGCCGTAGAACTGCCTTCCCGACTCGGATCACATCCCCTGTGCTCTATCGGAAACGCCCATTGATTACTCCAGAGTTGGCAATCATCACCCGGGGACGGCTATCACGAGCTGCTCCATGAAAAAGACTGGATCTATAAATATGAAAATGGAAAGTTGGTGGTGAATGGGGTGATCCAGGCGTTACACAAAGCCATGGAAAATCCGCCAGAAAACGCAGACACGGAGTTTGCCATCATCAGGTCGATGCTGCCGGAAGAAGTGTTTGCGAGGGAAGAAAGTTAGCAGGTTGAAAGTTGCATGGATATATATTATGTCCCTCAAAATCATCGCACTCGATCTGGAGTGTACGCCAATCACAAATTGCATCAAAAGACATCCGCGACCTATAATTTTTCCTAGAACTTTAAGAAGAAGCTGGACTAAAAATGGCGATGCCCATAATCGGGGATTAAATTATTTGTAGATCCCCTTGAAGGTAAAGTACGAAGAAGTTTCGTAATATCAAATTCGAGATATTCCCTATTTAATCCCAAATAACTCCAGCTTCTCCTTCCTTTTTTCCCAATCAGGAATAATTCTCCGTAATAACTGATAGAACGCTTTATCATGGTTTTGATGGACTAAATGACATAACTCATGGGCAATCACATAATCAATACATTGAATTGGTGCTTTGATTAATTCAATATTGAATGTAATTGTCTTATTTGGATCGCAGTTACCCCACCGCCTTTTTAGGAATTTATACCTTGTTTCGATATTTCCAAAACCAGGTCCTAAAACCCTCTCTGCATAAAAACCCGCTCTACGATTCAGGGTCATTTTTGCATGATCTGCATACCAGTTATTTATGAGGGACTTAACGTATTCACTACTTTTAGGCTCATTAGTTTTTACAATAAAAAACTTCCCTATCAACTTAACAGATTCTTCCTTCCCTTTCCGAATTCTAAGCCTATACTGCCGTCCAATATAGTAATGTGTCTCACCACTCACATACTCCCGTTCCGGTTGCAAAGGGTGAAATTTATCAAAGTAATTTATTTGTTTGATAATCCACTTGCCACGTTTCTGGATTTTAGCTTCAATATCTTCAAGTTTACTTTCTGTGGGCATCTTTACTAAAACAGATTTATCTGGACGCACCGTAATAGCCAAGTTTTTTCGTTCTTCAACAATCAATTGATAATCGATTGTTGAATTACCATATTTGAACTCTTTTTCCTCTAGTATTTGATCCATATCAGGTAACATCGGCTTTCCGAACTTTGGCTACATCAATACAACGATCCAAAATGTCATCTACAATCTCAAAATCTAGGGTGAGAGATTTTTGTTCAACAGAATCAAATAACCAATCTTCTATCTCCATTCGCATACGATTTATTACATCTTCATTATCCACCCATTGCACAATTCGATTTCGTTCAATAATTTCATCAATAGCCAATGCAATTTCTGAAAACCAATCTTCTACTGGCAAGTCATCAGATAAATATTCAGAGAATCTCTGCAGAACGATTCCATAATACGCCTTTGCAACTTCATGGCCTTTAAGTTTTTCGGGAATATCATCACCAGTCCGATTGACAACTGAATTCATATATTCTTTTACTTTTGTTAGGTAAACCATATCCGAGATTCTCTTCTGCAGGTAATCATCGATTACTCGTTGAAGCATTTCAGAAAACCGTTCGTAAAAAACCGGGTCTTCTTCCATTCGCTCATAAATTGTGCGTTTAGTGCGGTACGCAATGGTATCTGCTTTAGACGAAACAGATTCCAACTTTTCAACTTCTGCAGCAAAGGCTTCCTTTTCAAAAATATTTACTAGAGGTGTGATCTGTTCGGTTTGTTCAGTACCTACATGCATATCAAGTAGTTTTTGGATTTTTGGTTCATATTTAGCAAAATCAAGGGTTTCAGCATAGCGGCGTTTTACAGATGTGCGCAGCTTAATAAAGAACTTTAAATCATTCTTATAACGGGCCATATCCTCCGGCGAAGTATCTTCTAAGAATTTTACGCTTGCAACCGCAATCGAAAATGTCTTTGAATAGGTAGTGAGTCGATCATAGAACTTATCTCTCATTTCCTGATCTGTGAGAAATTGTTCATACTCTTCAACATCTTTTTTGTTTTTAATTTCTTTGAAGGTATCCCACAAGATCGTATGATTTTGAGAGAGTTTTTGAACTTCAGTAGATACATCAATCAAAATATCTCTTAAGTCCTCAGCATCGAACTCTGGCAGCTGGCTGTAAAGATCAAGTGCATCATTGAGATTGGCCAACACGCCAGCGTAATCAATAATGTAACCATAATCTTTGCCCTCATAAAGACGATTTACACGAGCAATTGCTTGCAACAAGGAATGTTCTCTTAAAGAGCGTGTCAAATAAAGCACAGTATTTCGAGGTGCATCAAAACCGGTAAGCAACTTGTCTACAACAATGATGATCTCTAAATCATTTCCATATTTAAAGGCATTTATAAGCTGCTTATTATATTCCTTCTCGCTGCCATATTTACTCATCATCACTTTCCAAAATCTCTGGACAGCTTCTTTATTCTCCGAATAAATATCTGTCTCCCCTTCTCGATCATCGGGACCGGAGATCAATACCTCAGCATTCACAATCCCAATATCTTCAAAATAATCTCGGAACATTAAGGCATGTTCTTTGTCCTGTGCTACCAATTGGCCTTTGAAACCAGTCCCCTGCCAATGATCACGATAGTGAATGCTTATATCCCAGGAAATTTCCCGCACTTTCTGTGCAGCTTTATTGAGCGGATCTGTGGCAGCAAAGCGGGTTTTGAGATATTCAGCTTGCTTTTCGCTGATCTGTCGAGTCTCCCGCTCAAACCATTTATCCATGGCTTCTTTATTAACGACCTGATGTACATGGCGGCCTTCATAAAGAAGTTCAACCACCGCTTTATCTTCTACCGCCTCAGAAATTGTGTAAGTGTCGATCATCCCACCAAATTTATCGACAGTATCTTTGTTGCTTTTCATCACCGGCGTACCAGTAAAACCAATAAAACAGGCATATGGCAGCGCCTGTCGCATTCGGGCATGGAAAGTGCCATATTGGGTGCGATGGCCTTCATCCACAAGCACAAAAATATTTGGATCTTTGATCTTAATTTTGCCTTTACCAACCGCGGCTTCAAATTTATTAATCACAGTTGATATAATCCGTGATTTTGCAGAAATCAATAACTCCGACAGTTCTTTGCCTGTGGTAGCTTGGTTAACCTCATAACCGGTTTGCACAAAGTTTTTCAAAAGCTGCTCATCCAAGTCAATCCGGTCAGTAACCAGCACAATTTTGTAGTCTTCAATTTCTTTGGAGATAGCAATCGCCTTTGCCAGCATCACCATCGTTAAAGATTTACCGCTGCCCTGGGTATGCCAAACAACACCTCCTGGCCGTGTTCCATCTTCATTAAGTGTTTGAATGCGATTCATGATCTTTTCAACGGCAAAGTACTGCTGGTAACGGGCAATCTTTTTATCCGGACCATCGAACAAAACAAAACGATAAGTCAATTCCAGCAGTCGCTCCGGACGGCACAACGCATAAAGAGTCCGATCTTGTACAGTGCCCAGCCGTTCCGTATTCAAGTCGTTTACTGCCGGGATTCGATAAGGCATGTTAATCTGTTTACTGGCTTCGATTAACTTACCTAGCTGGTAATTTGATAACGGCAAATTGATCTTGTCTTGCACAGTGCTTGCTAAGATTTCTTCGTTTTCCTTTTCTTTCCAACCGCTCCAATATTTCATCTCAGTACCTGTTGTAGCGTACTTGGCTTCATTTCCACAAACCGCCAGTAAAACCTGAGAATAATAGAATAGGTGCGGGATTTCGCCCTCTTTCTGGTTGCGGATATTTTGTGAAATTGCTACTTTTATCGGATCTTTGATATCTCTGGATTTGCATTCAATTACGACAAAAGGAATTCCGTTTACAAACAAAACAACATCCGGGCGTCGGGTGCTGTCTATCCCTTGCCGCTCCACTGTATATTCTTCTGTAACATGGTAAATATTGTTTTCGGAATGTTCCCAGTCAATATAATCCAATGTAAAGGAT
>Ga0255366_10191_pt1 | contig 12304 bp, 8 predicted proteins | sample ANMaggSeSYBR01C4_FD_182086 | JGI IMG/M metagenome (GOLD analysis project Ga0255366, IMG submission 182086) | Sediment cell enrichment communities from methane seep in Santa Monica Basin, California, United Staets - ANME aggregate JGI... | ecosystem: Environmental > Aquatic > Marine > Cold seeps >... | reverse complement strand
CTGTTGTATAAGGATTTGCAGATTCTGACGTTTGACGAAGAATTTGCAAGGATATCTGGAGTAAATGTTAATGCGATGAATATTCTCCTGCTTGTTCTTGTTGCATTTACTACTGTCGTATTGATCAAAGTAGTAGGTGTCGTACTAGTAATCGCCATGCTTACAATTCCTGCTGCGATCTCTGGCCTGTTCACACATAATCTGAAGATGATGATGACTCTTGCTGTGTTTGTTGGTGTCATTACAACATTTGGTGGTTCCCTTCTCTCTCTCAACTATGATCTTCCACCAGGGGCAACCATTGTAATCCTAATGGGTAGCGTATTTGTTGTATCTCTCCTGGGTAAATCAATCAATCAAAGAATCTGTCTGGTGAAGACGGAATAATCATGGTTTTAATTGGTGTAAATCTCATAAAAAGAAGTCGGTTTGATGAGATGACGGGAGATCTTGGGAAACAGATTGACGCTACTATAATCCATAGAAGAAAACCATAGTTTTCAGATGTCATTTGTACCGATATATCTATCACGCAGAGAAAAGTTAGTACGATACCATCAGAATTTATATATACTGTCCTATATATAATAAGTAATTATAGGATGAATAGGGCAATAACATTGGGCATATTGGTTATATTTGTCGGAATATTCATTGTTTCCCCAATTGGGGGTATATCAGCACAAGAAAGACATTTAGTAAATGAAACACATCTCGGAATCATAATCTATGTCGATTATAATAACACAGCAGGGCCATGGGATGGTACAATAGATTACCCATATCAGCGATTACAGGATGGAATAGAGCATGCTTCATCTGGAGATACTGTTTATGTTTCTTGTGGAACGTATCATGAAAATATAGTTATCGACAAGAGTATCATGTTAATTGGTGAGAGGAGTAGTAGTACTATTATCGATGGAAGTTACGATGAGTTTGTTGTTAATGTGATTGAAGATTGGGTCGTTATAATGAATTTCACTATTAGAAATTCAGGCGGTTATATTGGTAATACAGGTGTAAAATTCAATTCAAATAATAATCTGATTAAAAATTGTATTATTTATAGGACTAAAACGGGGATTTATTTAGATAACTCATCATTCAATGAGATAGATAATTGTACCTTTCATACGAATGGTGGTGGTGTACTTTTAAAAACATCAGATAACAATGTTATCAAAGGATGTTCTCTGAGTCATAATGCAATAGCTATTCATTTTGAACACTCGACTAGCAACACAATAAGCTTTTCCTATCTGTATGCAAATGGCATAGCCTGTTTCTTTGAATATTCATCAAACGTTGAAATGTGGCATTGCAACATCAGTGATAATAGTGTCAACATAGGTGGGGTTTTTATCATCGGGTGCTCAGATGTTAGCGTAGCTAATTGTGTCATCCGTCACAATGGGGCAGGTGTTAGTATATCTTCATCCAAAGAGATATCCGTCACTAACTGTGATCTTTATTCGAACACTCATTTTGCAATATCTCTGCGGACGACATCTTGTGACATTATTGTTTCAGAATGTGAAATAAGAGATAATTTTAGATTCGGAATATATTTGGAGAAAGGTAATTCATGTATTGTAAGGAATAACAACATTTGCGATAATACGCTATATGGTATATATTCTGAAATTGCAGATTGCAACGCCTGGCATAACTGGTGGGGATCTCACTTTGGGCCATCATACACCAAGTTAAGGTTAGGTGATAAAATAACTTGGATTCCTGGTCAAATAAAATTCTTTCCGTGGCTCGCCAAACCTTTAGATGGTATTGGAGCGGGCTGGGAAAACAATGAACCATATATGCAGGGTGAAATTGACGATGTTACGGAGAAACGAATGAATCTGTCTGGAGAGGATTCTGATGGGGATGGTATACCTGATTGGTGGGAAGAAAAATGGGGTTACAACCCATCTGTTTGGGATGATCATGCAAACTTGGATCCGGATCAAGATGCGTTGAACAATTTTGAAGAGTGTTACACTGACCAATATGATTCAAATCCATTTCACAAAGATATCTTCCTCGAGTTCGACTGGATGGAATCGTCAAATCCAAATATCTCGAATAGGCCACCAACCGATTTAATAGAATGTGTTATAACACTCTTTGACGAGCACGATATAACACTGCACGTTGACCTAGGAGAGCTAGGTGGAGGTGAAGAGATACCTCTGATTTGCACATCTAATTTTTCGTTTGCAAAATTACGAGATGTATATTGGGATTATTTCCTGCATAATGATCTTACCAATCCTCGCAAAGGTATCTTTCACTATGGAATTATCTGTAATCACTGTCCTGATCTTAATTTTCCATTCTTTGGATGGGATCAATTCGACTCATTTGCAATATCGGCTCAATGGTTGAAAGAAAAAAACCCTCTGATGACTAGAGGGCAGCTTATAGTAGGTGGGGCGGTCCATCACCTTGGACATACTCTTGGTCTACTCGCTGATACGCACGGCGGCATTGATAATCTTGACACTTCGAATCCATTCTCATTGCAATGGTGGAAATATCGAAACTACAAAAGCTGCATGAACTATCGTTACAAATATAAGCTCCTCACTTTTTCAGATGGTTCCAATGGCAAAGGCGACTATGATGATTGGGAAAATCTTGAGTTAGGTTTTTTCAAAAATAGTCATTTTGAACAATCTGAGATACCATCTATTAGCGTGCCAAGATATAACTAACCAATTTATTCATTCGTTCATTGGATGGATTTATGGAACATTTTCCATTATTGCAAAAATAAAACTTGAAATGAAAAACATTGGTTTGACACTTGATAGTAAGGGGATATTAAATGGTATCAATGTGGATATCAGGCAAGACTGTATTCATAATCATTGCAGATCCTAAATGATGCAGGTAGAAACTGCAATTGCAGAAATATGGATTAGGCTGCTGGTAGCATTGGGAAAAATTAGCTGTGATGGTCCGGCTCATGAGCCATGAAAGATACGAATCCTGTGGTGTGCTGGCAGCTATGTGAAAACCAGTGAAAAAATAGTTGAAAATATTTTGTAAGAGTGTAAAATGTCGGTTAGAAAATAAGCCAGGTATTAGAAAACAGATTCTTGGAACCAGGGTTTTTGCAGATATAGACATTTAGCCAAATTTCAGATTAAAAAAGCATTTTTCAGTAATCTTATATATTATAAAAAGATTATTTGTAATGAACTTAACCTGGATGGGATTGATGGATGGATAATTCGTTACTATGTTGCAGTGATGGTGGATCCTGTACCGTTTTAGGGAACGTGAATATGCTTCGCGATCTTCATAATGTCATTAGTTGTTTGGTTTTTCTCCAGTTATGGAAAAAATTAGAAGAAAAATTGAAAGCAGAGGAGGGATGAAAGATGAAAAAAAAGTTAATTGTTTTGATACCAATAGGTTTGATGCTGGTGTTGTTGATATCTGGGTGTATAGAAGAATCAAAAGAACTTAATGATGTATCTGTCAATTTAAAATGGTTACATCAAGCTCAATTCGCAGGAAATTATGTTGCAGAAGCTAAAGGTTACTATAAAGATGAAGGTATAAACATATCAATCTTAAGAGGCGGAGTTGATAGTCCTGCAATTGCAAGAGTATTATCTGGTGAAGCAGATTTTGGAATTGCTGGTGCTGATGATTTAATTGTATCAATTGATAATGGTGAACCGATCAAAGCAATTGCTGCAATATATAAATTAAGTCCCGTGATATATTTTTCACTTTCAGAATCAAATATAACAACTCCTTATGATTTTGTTAATAAAACTATAGGAGTTAAACCTGGTACTGGAACTGATTATTCGTATATTGCAATGTTAGGTAAATTGAATATAAATAGATCGGAGATAACTGAAGTTGACGTTGGGTATGATTTATCCCTTCTTTATAATGGTGACGTGGCTGTATGGCCAGGTTTTAGAATAAATGAACCACATGTTGCTGAACAAGCAGGTTATAATGTCAGTTTAATTAGACCTGAGGATTGGGGAGTTATAATGTATGCAGATGTATTGTTTACAACATTAGATTTTATTGATGAAAATCCAGAAATAGTGGAAGGTTTTGTTAAAGCAACACTTAAAGGTTGGGAATATGCGATAGAAAATGAGGAAGAAACAATTGATATAACAATGAATTATGTGGAAGATGACAATAGAGAACATCAAGAGTTTATGCTAAGTGAATCAATATCTTTAATCCATACAGGTACTTCAAAACTTGGTTATATGAAACAAGAGATATGGGAATCAATAATAAATATTCTGATATTAAATGAAGTCATTTCTACAGAACCATCTATTGAATCGATATATACTAATGAATTCATTGAATAATGATTTTAAAAAATATGGTAATTATTATCTTAAAATTGTAATTCAATAATATAAAAAATGGTTGGATTAACCGTTATGGAATAATAGCATTGTCTTTAATCAAAGGGAAGTTAGGATGAGAATAAGTTTAAAATTCGTATCAATAATGGAAACACTGATTATACTATCAATATTGTTTATTGGTATTTTTTCATATACAACTGGTACAGAAACAATAATAAAAAGAATTGAATCACAACCTGAGAGTGTAATTGTATTAAAAAAACGATATGGGTGAGATGAAAGATGAAAAAAAAGTTAATTGGTTTGATACCGATAGGTTTGATGTTGACGTTGTCGATATCTGGGTGTGTTGAAGAAGAGCCTGTAGAATCACAGGAGATAACTGTAAAACTTAAATGGTTGCATTGTGTACAATTTGCTGGTTTATATATTGCTAATGAAAAAGGATATTATGCAGATGAAAATCTGAACGTAACTATCGAAGAAACAGATTTTACAAATGAGCCTGTTGATGTAATTGCTGAAGGAAATGCAGAATTCGGTGTTGATGATGTCGACAGGATATTAGTAAAAATGGGCGAAGGGGTACCGTTAAAAACAATAGCTGTTATTTTTAAGGCAAGTCCTTTAGGATATGTAAGTTTAAAGGATTCAAATATTACGATACCAACAGATTTTATTGGAAAAAATATCGGTTTAACCCCTGATGCACATGCAATGCACAGTGCAGTTGTCAAAAAACTTGGTATGGATCCAGGCTCAATGACTGTTATCAATGCAACCTATGATTACACACCATTGATAACCGGCGAGTATGATGTATTCACAGTTTATGTGACAGATGAAACATACCATATAACAGAAGAAGAAGGCCATGAACTAAATGTGGTATTGCCAAGTGACTATGGCGTTTCTTTTTATGCCGATTCAATATTTACAAGCGATGAGATAATCGAAAACGATCCAGAACTTGTCGAAAAATTTTTAAGAGCAACATTGAAAGGATGGCAATATGCACTGGAAAATAAAGAGGAAGCCTTGGATATAACAGAAAAATATGAAACGGGCAGGTATGCAGATGAGAAATATGAGGAATATATATATGATCACCAGTTTCCCTTGATACACACTGGAGAAAGCAACGTTGGTTGGATGTCTTCAGAGAGATGGCAAGAAATGTATGACATGCTAAATGACTATGGGGAAATTGAAACTGGTTTTAATGTAAGTCAAGCCTATACGATGCAGTTTCTAGAGAGTTATTATAGGTAAGAACAATTAATTGGAAATTAAAAGAGAAGTGAGGTGGAAAAATAAAAAAAAGTTATTTATTTATTTTTTTCGTGTTAATTCTGGTTATTTCAGGTTGCACTCAAAATATCGAAGAAAATGAATTACAGGGAATAACTGTAAAGCTTAAATGGCTTCATCAGGCCCAGTTTGCTGGCAATTATGTTGCCGTTGAAAAAGGATTTTATGCTAATGAAGAGTTAAAAGTAAACTTGGTTCCTTTCTCTTTTGAGGATCCAACGATAGACTCAGTTGTTAATGGAACTGCTGTCTTTGGAATTACAGGGGCAGATGAATTAATCCTTGCAAGATCGAAAGGTTTGACTTTAAAGGCTTTTGCAGTCATCTACAAAATTAATCCAGTATGTGCTTATTCGCTAAAAGAATCTGGCATTGCGAATCCACAGGATTTCATTGGAAAAGACATTAGCTTAGAAAGAGGAACTAATGTGGAAACATTATATTGTGCGATGATGGAAAAACTTGATATTAATAGAAGTCAAATAAATGAACTAACAATAGGGTATGATGCTACTGAACTGCTTAATGGTACAATAGATGTTTCTACAGGATATCTTATAAACGAACCCCATCAAGCAATAGAAGCGGGTTATGAAGTGAACACAATACTAATGGCAGATTACGGCGTAAGTATGTATGCTGATGTTTTATTTGCGACAGAAGATACAATTAATAATAATCCGGAATTAGTCGAAAAATTCCTAAGAGCAACATTAGAAGGATGGCAATATGCTATCGATCACAATGGCGAAGCTATTGACATCGTTTTGGAATATGTACCTAATGGTGGCAGAAGTCATGAAATGTACATGCTCAACAGTTCAATTCCACTGATACAAACCGGTGAAACACCTATTGGTTGGATGGAAAAAGATGAATGGATGCAGGCTCAGGATATTTTATTAGAACAGAACATTACAGATGCAGAGATAAATATTGGGGATGTTTACACAATGGATTTCCTCGAAAAAATTTACGGATGAAACATGAAAAACCGATGCAGTCAGCACGTAAAGATTATTTAATCATAAAAATGCAGTCATCATAAAACTATGATAAATGGTGAGATTCACTAACTTATAGTTGAGAAGGAGTACTAGGATGAAATTCGCATTTAAATTCATATTGATACTAGAGATTTTGGTAGTGGGAAGTATAGCAACAATTGGGGCTGTGTCCTATTATGCAGGAACTGAATCAATTAAAGAGAGAACAGAAGCACAACTTGAGAGTATTGTTATATTAAAAACGAATCAGTTAAATGGATTTATAACGGAAATAACGGCAGAAATAGAGGTGTTAAGCAGTTATAGTTATGGTTTATTACGGGACGAAAGATATGGACATGATGCCATTAGAGACAATTTGAAGAATAGATTAAGTGAAAATAGCAAGTTCTTTGAATTTTTTATTATGGATTTAGATGGTAGAGTAAATATTTCTACTGATCAAACGCATGAGGGAAAATTTAGGTCTGATGAATCGTATTTTATAAATGGGAAGGAAAACATCTTTGTTCAAAGTTTTTATTATGACTTATCGTTGCAAGAGCCGGCACTGACAGTGACATCGCCAATCAAAGATGAAAACGGAAGCATAATTAATGTGATAGCAGGTCGGGTTGACCTAACGCAAATATCATTGATAATGGAGGAGATAAGCGGCTTGGGGGAAACTGGTGAGACGTATTTAGTAAATAATTTTAATTTTGCTAGTACCCAGTTAAGAAAGGAGGAAGGAACTTCTCTTAAAAAAGCAATTTATACGGATGCAGTGGAAAGATGTCTTAAAGAAAAATCTCCGTCTGTAAAGTTTATAGACAGTTATTTGGATTATGCAGGGGATAACGTTGTGGGATCATATGCATATTTGCCAGATCTGCAGGTTTGTTTAATTGCCAAAGTGGATCAGACGGAAGCATTTATCCCTATGATTAAACTCGGAAATACTTTGATTTTGATTTCGTTTTTAGTAGTTGCTTTGGCTTTTGTTCTTGGGTATTTTATCTCAGATGCTGCCGCAAAACCAATTAAAGTACTGGATAGTGTGACAAAAAAGATCAGTAAAGGAAACCTAGATGTTGTTGTTAATGTTGAGTCACATGACGAGATCGGTAGTTTAGCTAAATCATTTGATGCAATGCGAGAAGCTCTGAAAAAGACAAGAGATGGGTTGTTAGAATCACAAAAAAATCTAGAGGGAAAGGTTAAAGAAAGAACAAAGGAACTTAATGAAAAAATCATTAAATTGACAGAAAGTGAAGCTGCAAATCTCAGCATCCTAGAGGATTTGAATGAAACCATTGCAAACCTTGAAAAAGCAGAAAAAGAAATCAAAGAAAAGAACATAGATTTAAAGAAGACTCAAGGGAGCCTCTCTTCTCTTAATAAAGAGTTGGAACATAAAGTCAAGGAGAGAACAACTGAAGTGGGAAAACTACTCAAACAGAAAGATGAGTTCATCGGACAGCTTGGTCATGACCTTAAAAATCCGTTAGGTCCACTCATTAACTTAATCCCACTGTTGGAGAAAAAGGAAACAGACCCCGAATCGAAAGAAATTCTTGAGATATTGAATAGAAACGTTAACCATATGAGGAATCTAGTTGTTAACACAATTGAACTTGGAAGACTTAATTCCCCAAATGTGAAGTTGAACATAGAGAATACAAATCTATTGGATGAGATTAACAAAGTTATCGAAAGGAATATTCTGCTTTTCGGGGAGAATAATATAGAGATTGAGAATAAGACTGATAAAAACATCATAGTAAAAACAGATAAACTAAGATTGACAGAATTGTTTGATAATCTTATCAGTAATTCTGTTAAATACAGTCCAGATGGTGGCACCATTACAATTGATGCTAAACAGGATAAGGATTTCGTCACTGTTTCCATTAAGGATACAGGTATGGGTATAACTGAGGAGCAACTCAGTCATATTTTTGATGAATTTTACAAAGCTGATGATGCTCGTCATGATTTTGATAGCAGCGGTCTCGGTCTTCCTATTTGCAAACGTATTGTGGAAAGACATGATGGAGAGATATGGGCTGAAAGTTCAGGAGAAAAAAGGGGTACAACGTTTTATTTCACAATTCCGACAGGTTCTAAAACAAAATAGGGGGAACATTGAAGAAAAAGTAAATAAGTTACAAAAAGATACACAAAAGAGGGATGATGAAGATTGGAGAAGAAAGTAATAGTGGCTGTGGATGATGACGCAGACAACAATTTCTCTCTTAAATTGAGATTAGAACAGTTAGATTCCCGGTATGAGGTAATCGCTGTTGAAAGTGGGAAAAAATGTATTGAATTCTTAGAGAATAACGAGATTCCAGATATTATATTGTTGGATATCATGATGCCAGAGATGAGCGGCTGGGATGTATTTGTAAAATTGAAGGAGAATTCGTCATGGAGGAAGATTCCTGTAGTGTTTCTATCGGCAAAAACAGATTCATATAGCAAGGGATTTGGAAAAATACCCTCTGGGGGTTACATTGAAAAACCGTATGATGTAGAGGATGTAAAGAAGAGAATTGATGAGATTTTTGAAAACGCAAGTCAGAAGTAGCCTTCTTAGAATGTTGGTATAGCTGATTTCTGTCATCTCCTTGCCAATTTTCCGGTAGATAATATAAATATTAATCCTTCTAAATGCGGTTCTGTTATCATGATGGTTGAATCATGAAGAGATTCTAAAAGATTCTTGGTCTTTAGATCAAACAGTAAAAAGATATCATTACCTTCCTATAAACAACAAAAACCTCTCCATTAATGTTTTATATGAAAAAAGGCATACCTTTTTACTATACTTTATTGGATGAGATGGCGGATGGGAAATGTATTACTGTATTTTAGTAATGCGGGAAAATTTCTTCAGATTCTAAAAATTGTAAATATTTATGAACAGTTTTTCCGGTAGGGATTTGATGGTGGAAGAACCAGACATCGTAAAAGAGATGAAGGAAACAGAAAAACTTGGTAAGTTTCAGAGCAAACAGATTTTTTGTGAGGAATTTGAGACTCATAAACGGGTAGAGAATGTATCGGAAGAGGCCGTTGTTTTAATTGAAAATGATTTGAAAAGAAAAGAAGGGGCGAATTATTTCAACTACGGGACGACTAAGGATGAGCTGCGGAAAATCAAGGAAAAATATCGTTTAATAACTGAGAATACACACGATCTGATTGCTTTGACCACATTCAAACTGAATCCAACCTACACTTATGCTAATCCCTCGCTAAAGAAAGTTCTTGGATATGACTCTGAAGATTTGATTGGCAAACCATGTCTTGACTTTATTCATCCTAAAGATAAAAAGAAATTATTTCCCTTATTGAAAAAATATGTTGGCATGAAGATTAGTAAGCTTCTAACTGAGAAAAACTTGGATGTTTTTGAATGCATTGAATACCGTTTCAAAGATAAATCGGGAAATTGGCATTACCTGGAAAGCACTGTAAACATGATTGGCGATGAACTACTCTTTATTTCAAAAGATATCACCGAGCGTAAGAAGGCTGAAGGGGCATTGCGCAAAGCGCACGGCGAGTTAGAAATGCAAGTTCAAGAAAGAACAGCTAAACTGGTAAAATCAAACGAACAATTAAACCTGGAAATCGCCGAGCGTAAGGAGATTGAAGAAGAATTGAAGGAATCTCGGAGCCATTTTCAAATGTTGTTTAGTTCCATAGTTGATCCTGTGGTTATTGTCGATTCAAAGGGTAAATTTCTAGAAATCAGCGATAAATTGGAGGAAAGACTTGGTTTTACAAGAGAAGAGTTACTTGGAAGGAATTTTCTAACAGTAAAGATTGCAACAAAGAAAAGCAAGGCGAGTCTCATAAAGAATTTGGCCAAGAGAATGGCCAGGATGAAAGTAACACCTTATGAAATTGAGGCTATTACAAAAGATGGGAAAAAAATACCGGCTGAGGTAAATGCAACAAAGATTGTTTACAAGGGGAAACCAGCAGACATGGTGGTGTTCAGAGATATCACCGAGCGTAAGAAGGCTGAAGGGGCATTGCGCAAAGCGCACGGCGAGTTAGAAATGCAAGTTCAAGAAAGAACAGCTAAACTGGTAAAATCAAACGAACGATTAAAACTGGAAATCACCGAGCGTAAGAAGATTGAAAAGGATATGCAAGCATCCAAACAGAAATTTAGGGATGTTATGTTCAGTAGTTCCGATTGGGTGTGGGAGGTGGATATAAATGGCAACTATTCATACATCGGTGGCAAGGTTGAGGATGTTCTGGGATATAAACCAGGAGAACTTATTGGAAAAACACCTTTTGATTTGATGCCTGAAGGTGAGGCAAAGAAGATCAAAGATGTTTTTGTCAGAATAGCAGAACAAAAGAAGGATATTAAAAATCTTGAAAATTGGAATCTTCACAAGGATGGTCACCCCGTATGTCTTCTGACCAATGGTGTGCCTATAATGGATGAGGATGGAAACTTGATAGGATATCGTGGTGTTGACAAAGATATCACGGAGCGGAAGAAGACGAATAAGCGTATTGTCGACTCAGAGCGCAAGTTCCGATCAATCTTTGAGAATGCCAATGATGCAATATTCCTCATGAGCGAAGATACATTTATTGAATGCAATCCGAAAACAGAGGAGATGTTAGGATGTGATCGCGAGGATATTCTTCAACGAAAACCTTATGAGTTTTCTCCACCATGCCAACCGGACGGACGCGATTCAAAAGCGAAGGCACTGGAAAAGATTAATGCGGCATTTGCTGGTGAACCATTATCAATTGATACAATTAAATCATCAGCACCAGCAATTCCAAAATCTGCTCAATTTTTTGAATGGCATCATACAAAACTTGATGGTACTTTATTTGATGCAGAGGTGAATCTCAACCGCGTTGAAATTGAAAGTAAAGCAATGCTTCAGGCTATTGTCCGCGACATTACCTGGCGTAAGAAGGCGGATGATGAAGTAAAGAAAAAGATCAATGAACTTGAAAGATATAAAAATGCTACTGTTGGTCGGGAATTAAGATTAATTGAGTTGAAAAAAAAGATAAAGCAATTTGAAAAGGAAAAAGCCGAATCATGGAGAACTGAAAATGAATAAAAAAAAATTATTTAGAAACAAAAACATATCCTTGAGACTAAAGTTTATTTTATTGGTGATTTTGTTGACTGCAATCTTATTGGCAAGTCTTTCCTACCTTGCTAGTTCATCCATCTATGGAATGGGACAAAGTTCACAGGACATCAGTGCCGATGCCTTGAAAGATCAGGCAGGAGAATATTTGCGGCAAGTCACCCAAGACAATGCCCAGAAGAATGACTTAATATTGAGCGATATACAAAACGTCGCAGAGAATTTTGCCGGGTATGCAACTGAGATCTTCGAATCACCGGAGATCTTTGTTCCGGGGAAATACTGGGATGCAGAGGAGCATCTTTTTTCTGGACCTGAAGAGCAGTACTTGAACTCAGAGGAGGAATTGGCAAGTGCTTTTTCTCCGAATGTTTCTGGAATGAATGATGAGGTATTAAGGGATCATGAGGTGATTGCTTACTTGGATTTTGTCGTTCCTCATGTGCAGGAAAACTCACCTGGTATTGTGGCTATATATTTGGGAACGGAG
>Ga0255366_10190_pt1 | contig 12324 bp, 6 predicted proteins | sample ANMaggSeSYBR01C4_FD_182086 | JGI IMG/M metagenome (GOLD analysis project Ga0255366, IMG submission 182086) | Sediment cell enrichment communities from methane seep in Santa Monica Basin, California, United Staets - ANME aggregate JGI... | ecosystem: Environmental > Aquatic > Marine > Cold seeps >... | reverse complement strand
CAGCGGACAGGAAGTTGATCTTTGGGTGAATGCAAATAATGGATTTCCATCCTACGAATATTTATGGGAACCTGGTGGCTATACCAATGATACCATCACGGTTAATCCCGAAGAAACAACAACTTATACTGCAACTGTTTATGATGTTTGCCAGGGGAGTGATACAGCATCCACCACAGTAACAGTACTTCCCGATAATTTAAATGATATTTATTCCTTTTCTTTTGAAACCGGCAACAATCCGTTCCTCGAAGAAGATGTTATTGGTCAGATTTCAGGAGATTCGGTTTATCTTGTTTTGCCTTTTGCAACAGGCCTTGAAAATTTGATAGCAACATTTAATATTTCCAATTGTGCAATTGCTTATGTGGATGGAATTGAACAGACAAGTGGTGTTGCAGCAAACGATTTTACCAATCCGGTTACTTACCAGGTGGATGCCCAAAACGGGGATGAAAAAAACTGGATAGTGGTTGTTGATGTTATAACGGGGCAAATTGATAAAGGGACAAACAAAATTTCCATATTCCCTAATCCTGTAAAGAATAGTATTTATATTATCAATGCAAAAGGATACAAGTTATCAATTATCAATAGCCTGGGTGTTAATATATTTCAAGAACAAATTTCCAGTTCTCATTTTTCCATTGATGTCAGTAATTTTGAAGAGGGGATTTATTATCTGCAATTTAGAAGTAACCAGCATTGGTTTGTGGAGAAGGTAATTATTAACCGATAGATTAACATATTACTACTTCTCGGCTTTGAGCGTCCACGCTCAAAGATTGTAGCCTGAAAATTCTTCAAGCGTGGACGCTTGCCTCGCCGTCAGGCAGGCTTGAAGCCGATTGGGTCATCTTTGTTTTTTAACTCTTGATCCAAATTACCAAAATAGATGTATATTTGTTATCCAACTATAAATTAATATGATTGGTAAACATAATATTTATGAGGTATTAGAACAAAACAAAGACTTATTGTTCTCCCAGTATCCAATAAAAAGTATTGGATTGTTTGGTTCTGCTGTAAGGGATGATTTCCAGGAAAATAGCGATATTGATATTTTGGTGGATTTTAATGAACCGGTAGGAATGGAATTTATAGATCTGGCAGATACTTTAGAGAAAATCCTGAATCATAAAGTTGATCTTGTATCCAGAAATGGAATTAAGCCAAAATATTTTAAGGAAATTGAAAAAGACCTGATCTATGTCTAAACGAAATCCTTTACTGCTTTTGGAGCTAAATTAAACACTTTCTATTTTGATTTCTGTCCCTGTATAATAATTGTAAAAATGATTAAAAAGTTTGTTTTAATATTCTCCTTTGTTTTTACATTACTATTTTTCTATCAGTGCGAAAAACCTGTCAGAAAATTCGAATTTGATCAAACGATACTTCAATCAAGTATGGAAAGATTGGAGACAGCTAATGTTGATTTTTCTGAAGAGATCAATCAGACAAAACTTTATACCGAAGAGGTCATTTTTAAGTATCGAAAATATCTAAAACAAATTGAACCTATCTTTCAAGATTCCTTTTTATTTTCTGCAAACAAAGAAATAAGTGCCAGATATATAATTTCAGCATTTGATGAATCACTTCTTTATATCTATCCATCAACTAAAAGTCGTTTTGTTGTTGATTGTATTAATGCTCCTGTACAATTGGGGTTTTTTAAAAAACTATTCGATGTTAATAACCCTGAATTTGGATTGCATGACATTGATTATTCTTCACGAAATTTAGATATTATAAAGGCAAAAAGACAATATCAAGATATAAAGACTCAAATACTTATAGGTGAGAAAAATCCATATATTATTTTTGGAGAATCCTTAATCATTATAACAAACCCATATAAATTTGTTCATTTTGAAGATAATAAAGGAATCCTGACATTCTGGAAAAGTATGTTTAAGATTAGTTGGATACCAAATGAAATTGATAGTTTAAGTGAAGAATCCAAAATCATTTTAAATGGCATCTTAATCCTTAATGCAGAAAATAACTTTAATCGATATCTAAGCAAAATAAATGAGATTAGCCAAGATTATTTTGACACAGAAAGATGGAAACTTATTGAAAAATCTGAATTTTTTCGTCAATCATTACTTCATCCTAAATTGAATCCATTAGCTAAAGAAATTGTTGAGAAAAAGCAAGAAAGTGAAAAGAAGAAAGATCCATCTTTGTATCCAACATGGGAACAGAATGCAGACCTTTCAAATCTTAGAGATAAAGCATTTCTACGAAGATCTGATAATATGATCCTTGAAAGTGATTCCACATTATATGTTATTGATTCTGGATATCAATATTTCCACATAGATTCTATATACATAGATAATCTTATCAAAGATATTACCATATCATATTTTAATGGCAATTTACTTTGGTATTACTCAAGTAAAAAAAGTTTTATGTTCCAATGGGCGATAATAAATATTATTTTATTTATAGGATTATTAATAATAGGAAGAAATAACCTAATTAAAATCGCTGAAAATTCAGGCATTTCAAAATTGAAAGTGTTTGGAGGAATCCTATCAATAATTATTGCAGTAAATGGTTGGGTTTTTATAATGAAACCAACCAGTTTAGAGTTTAAATATTGGTTAATTCCAGGATTAATATTTATTTTGGTACTGTTACTATTATATAGTTATTCAAAAATAAAACCAGAAAAGGAATCAGTTTAATAGTCTAACTATAGAATACAATATCTTGATAATTAATCAATTTTTAGAAAGTATTAATTCTCCCTCAATACATACTCATCATACTCAATCTCAAAGCGGAGTTTGTGTTTGCTTTCTTCCTGGGCAAGACCAAGGAATATATCTTTGAGTTGGGCATTGGGAGCGCGGTCTGATAATGCTAAGTATAGTTTAAATGCAGCCTTTTCTTTTTTCATTGCCAGGATGAGGGCATCTTCATAGGTCATGCCGGGAGTGGGTTTTACGTTTACTATGTAATCGCTGATCTTCAGGTCGGTAATTTGTTCTTTTTCGAGGGTGTAAAATCCTTCTTCTTTGATCTTTAGAAGACGTTGTTTGTGTTTGATCTCTTCTTCGGCGAACTCTATAAATACCTGGCGCATGTCATCTGTTTTGGCGACGTCGGCTAATTCACTGTAAAAATCAACAGCCATTTGTTCTTCAATAATGGCAAAATCCAGTATTTCGTTTACTGTTTCAATTTTATTCATAGTAATAAATTATTGAACCGCAGTGTAACGCAATGTATGGCGCGGAGTAACGCAGAGTATACTAACTTTGCGAGACTTTGCGCATGACTCAGCGCCCTTTGCGGTTATATTTTTATTTTTTCAATGATTTCTCAAAATGCTCTTCAAATCGTTTTATGATCACATCACAACCATAATCAAATAACCTATGACAGCTTTTGTAATCGGTATAATTGAATTGAAGCTTTTCTTTCTGTTCCTTAGCAGTTAGTAATGCGAATGCTTCCATCATTACATCCTGCACAGACTCCGGTCCATTTAATTTAAATTTGCTCAACAACCCAATTATTTGCTCAATAGAATTTTTTTCTATTTTAGAATCCAATACTTCACCAAATTCCTGGATGACCTTTTGCGTATTTGTAAAACTACCTCCCATTTCAGTTGGGAATGATGCCGGTAAAATCAAATCAGCCTGTTTAGCCGTATCGGTCATAAAATAATCCTGAACAACTACAAATTCGGCTATGGATAACCATCCTGCAACTTTTACTTTATTTTGGGCACATCCCAATGGATCTTCACCAAAGATGAATATATTTTTAAGGATACCTTTTTCAAGTGAATCAAACTGACTTTCATTAACCGTTTTAGGCAGGCTTTTTACACCCCACTTTTCTTTCATTTTCTGCTGGAGTTCTTTTGATTGAATGGCTTGTGATCCTACACCAACTTTAGGGCAAATACCCATATCAAATAAACCCTGGGAATTATTTTTCTCTTTGAGGGAGATAAGGCCGTTGGCTGTTTTACTCAATTTACCGGTAACCATCGCCAGGTTTTTCATTTCAAAGGAAGCCTGTGCACAAATCTCTTTTTCTGAGTAAATGATAACAGCATTCATTTCATTATTGAATTCTTTAGCGAATTCAATCACCTGATCCATAAACTGAACACCTGATTTTTCAACCAGGTCAACGAAGTTTTCCTTTAGCAATTTCTTTTTATATTTTTCGTAGCCTTCACAATTATCCTTAATGAACAGGCCATTTTCAAATTCGTTGGCCACCAGGTAATAATTAACAGCCTTGATAAAATGATAGTAAGATTTTACCTTCATCACTTTATTAGCCTTGTGTTTCATCGGGCTGTTTTTATGAATGGTGATCAAATCAACAGGGACTTTGAACTTTTTCTGTGCATTGTTTACCATAAATCCGGCAACTGCATTATCCATGTTGATCTCTGAACCGATCAGGTAAATCTTACTTGCTTCTTTCAACTGATCAAATGGAACATTAGCCGATGAGTTTGAAATATACCCATCACCCCGGTTTAAATAATGAAAGCTGGTTACATTATTTGTTTTGGCTCCACCACGTGCCAGTTTCTGGATGAGGTACATTTCTTCGTTAGTCAGGCGAGCGCCTGCAAAAAATACATTGTCATCCGGTTTTACCTCTTTAATCTGGTCAGTAATTAACTTGAATGCTTTTTCAAAAGTGATCTCTTCAAAACGACCATTAATTTTGAGCAAAGGTTTGGTAATCCGTGTGGTATCATTCAGGTAATTGTATCCAAATTTCGGGAAGCGGCATAAATTGCCATCTTTGTTGATCATTCCGTCTTTACCGGTTGTACTCATCACAAATCCGTTTTTATGATTTAAGTTGATGGTACAGCCAATGGAACAATAATTACAAATGGTTTCCGCCGGTTCTAATTTTACCGGACCTGGTTTAAATGGAAAGTTTTCTGTTATGGCGCCGGTAGGACAGGTGGATATACATAATCCGCAGGATTCACAATTGGTATCCTGAAGTTTATCACCCATACTTGGAGCAACATAAGTTTCAAATCCCCTGTTCACCAATCCCAGGGCATTAGCCCCCACAACATCACGGCAAATCCTTACACATCGCGAGCAAAGGATACATTTGTTATTATCAATTTCAATGAACGGATGCCTGAAATCAACTTCATACTCCTTGAACTCTCCTGTGTATTTCCCTTGTTCAGCATTATAATCAGTACTGTGTTTTTTCAGGTCACAGGTAAAATATTCTGTACAACCACATTCAAGGCAACGCTGTGTTTCGTGTTTGGCAACTTCTTCACTATCATAGCCCAGTTCAACTTCCTTAAAGTTCGATCTTTTTTTCGGATCGAGGGTGGGCATTTCTTCCCTCATTTGTTTTTTATACAATCCTACATAATCCTCCTGATCCTGTTTTTTAAAATTATCCCGTTTACTAAGAAATTCTTCTTTTGCAGGCGCTACAGGATCACCCATCAAAAACTGATGACAGCTTCTGGATGCGACTTTGGCCTGGCCAATTGCCTCAATTAATGTTGCTGGGCCGGTAACACCATCACCGGCAGCAAATACACTTGGAATTCCGGTTTGTAATGTTTTAGGATTGGCATCAATATCTCCCCAACGATTCAATTTTAATTCTCCATTACCATTAAGGTTGGTGTTTATATCTTCCAGAAAATTGACATTGGTTTTCTGACCAATAGCTGCTAGTATATAATCTACATCCAGGTCAAATTCAGAACCTTCAATCGGAATTGGCCTTCTCCTTCCTGATGCATCCGGTTCTCCAAGCTTCATTTTAAGACAGGTCACGGATTTTACTTTGCCATCTTTATCTTTATTTACACGGGTAGGATTTGTCAGCAATAAATATTCAACACCTTCCAGCTTGGATTCATGGATTTCAATCGGATTGGCGGGCATTTCCTTTTCAGTACGACGGTAGATTATGTATACTATGTCAGCGCCACATCGCATGGATGTCCGGCAACAATCCATAGCAGTATTACCACCACCGATAACAGCAACTTTTTTCCCTTTGAAATTGTATCGTTTGCCTGACATTTCCATCTCCTTCAGGAAGTCAATCCCTGAAAACACATTTTCTGCATCATCACCTTCACAACCGATAAGGGTTCCTTTTTGTGATCCAATAGTTAAAATAACAGCATCATATTTTTTCTTGAGTTCTTTGAAGCTGACATTTTCACCCAATTTTTTATTGTAGAAAATATTTACCCCGAGTTCAGTAATGTTGTCTACTTCCTTTTGTAATATATCATTTGGAAGCCGGTATTCAGGAATACCATATCGCAACCAACCACCCGGTTTGGGAGCTGCTTCAAAAATATCCACCTGATGGCCTTCTTTTTGCATAAAAAATCCACACGACACACCACCGGGACCAGCGCCTATAACAGCTACTTTTTTACCTGTTGATGGTTTAATTTCCGGTTTCCATTTGTTCGGGGAATCCAGATCAATATCTGAGGCAAAACGTTTTAAGTAATCAATTCCGACAGGCGCTCCTTCATCCAGTAAATTTCTGCGACAAGCAACTTCGCAAGGCCTTACGCAAACCCGGCCACAAACTGCCGGTAATGGATTTGTTTCTTTGATCAAACCAACAGCCTCATGGTACATTCCTTTTTCGATGTAGGAAATATATCCCTGAACATCCACACCTGCGGGACAGGTTTGTTTACACGGAGCTGCACAATCAGCATAGTGATTGCTCACCAGCAAATCGAGTGCAGTTTTACGCGCCTGCTGAACACGGTCATTTTCTGTGGTGATCTTCATCCCTTCCACAATAATAGTAGAGCAGGAGGAAGGTAAACCCCGGTATCCTTCAATTTCAACTACACAAACATAGCAGGAACTGTATGGATCTATTCTTGGATCATGACAAAGGGTAGGAATGTCAATTCCATGTCGTTGAGCAAGTTCAAGAACGGTTTCTCCCTGAATTCCTTGTACAATTTTTCCGTTGAGAATGATATTTAAAGTATCGCTCATTTTCAGCTTCTTTTAATTCAAAAAATAATTAATAAACTTTGATTGCATCAAACTTACACTTCGTGAAACAAGACCCGCATTGGATGCAATCTTCCTGGCGAATAAAATGAATTTCTTTTCTTGCTCCGTCGATGGCATCGGTCGGACAGTTCTTTGCACATACAGTACATCCGGTACATTTATCCGCTATTACTTCATAAGTCAATAATGGTTTACAAACTTTAGCCGGACATTTTTTATCGTTGATATGTGCTTCATACTCATCCCTGAAATATTTGATGGTTGTCAACACTGGGTTTGGAGCAGTTTGTCCGAGACCACATAATGAACTTTCCCTGATTTTATAGGAAAGATCTTCCAGCATTTCTATATCACCTTCTTTTCCTTCCCCTTCTGTGATTCTGGTTAAAATCTCAAGCATTCGTTTGGTCCCGATCCGGCAGAAAGTACATTTTCCACAGGATTCCTTTTGTGTGAAGTCCAGGAAAAATTTGGCCACATCTATCATACAGGTGGTCTCATCCATCACAACCATACCACCTGAACCCATAATTGCCCCGGTTGAGTTTACAGAATCATAATCGATTGGTATATCTGCAAGGTGTTCTGGAATACATCCTCCTGAAGGGCCACCCATTTGAACAGCCTTAAATTTTTTATCATTCTGAATTCCACCTCCCAGTTTAAAGATCACATCACGGATGCTCATGCCCATAGGTACTTCAACTAAACCTGAACGTTTTATTTTACCAGCCAATGCAAAAACCTTGGTGCCTTTACTTTTTGCTGTTCCATAGTCGGAATATGCTTTGGCTCCGTTGGTGATGATCCAGGGAATATTGGCAAAAGTTTCAACATTGTTGATATTGGTGGGTTTTTTCCATAAACCGGAGGCTGCAGGAAATGGAGGCCGTTTACGTGGCATTCCTCGTTGACCTTCTACAGATGCAATCAAGGCAGTTTCTTCACCACAAACAAAAGCTCCAGCTCCCTCTTTGATATACACGTCAAAATTAAATCCCTGAATCCCTAAAATGTTTTTACCAAGGTAGCCTTTTTGACGGGCTTGTACAATAGCGATCTCCAAACGTTTAATAGCCAAAGGATACTCTGCACGGCAATAAATGACACCTCCGGTTGCTTCAATGGCATAGGCACCAATGATCATCCCTTCGATTACTGAATGTGGATCTCCTTCCAAAACAGAGCGATCCATAAATGCTCCGGGGTCACCCTCATCAGCATTACAGATGATATATTTTTCGTCAGCCTTATTGTTGTTGGCAAATTTCCACTTTAAACCGGTGGGGAAACCACCACCACCCCGGCCACGTAATCCCGAATCAAGTACAGTTTGAATGATATCCAGACGTGACAAGCCTGACCCTGCAATTTTTTTAATGGCACGATAACCATTTCTTTCCTCATACTCTTCGATGGATTCAGGATCCATATAACCACAATTACGAAGGGTGATTTTTACCTGGTCATCAGTAAAGGTATTATCAATGGTTTCGAAAAGGTCGGTATGAACAACGTAATCCTTTATGGGGCTTTGCTGGTTGATGTGTTTATCAATCAGTTCAACAGCTTTGTCTTCATCAATTTCTCCATATAGATAGGTTCCTGATTCATCTGTGATCTCAACCAGTGGTTCGCGGTAGCACATGCCCACACAACTGGTTTTTTTCAGTTCAAAATCAAGCTTTTCAGCTTTTTTGAGGGCTGCAATTTTGTCGAATACTTTCCCTGCTCCGGCTGCTATTCCACAGCTTCCCAATCCGACGGTGACTTTTATTGCTTCCATATTTTTTAGTTCAAAGTTTGTCCGAAGGACTCCTTCGGAGAAGTTCGAAGTTCGAAGTTTTTTTTATTAATTAACATGTTAACCCGGAACCCGAAACTCGCAACATTTAATTGTTTTCTTTAATTCTAATATTCTTAACGATCTTCACTGCCTGCGTCCCGGTCAGCTTGCCTGATGTTTCATCACCAATCATCATCACCGGCGCTAGGGAACAACATCCCAGGCAAGCGACTGATTCCAAGGTAAACAGGCCATCCTCTGTGGTTTCCCCGTCTTTGATCTTAAGGGTCTCTTCAATGGCATCTGTCAGTTCGTTGGCATTTTGAACATGGCAGGCGGTCCCATGGCAAACTTTAATAATGTGTTTTCCTGCCGGTTTAAGCCTGAATTGTGCGTAAAACGTGGCCACTCCATACATTTCGCTCAGTTTTAATCCGGTGTCGTTGGAAATTTTTTCAAATGCTATCCTTGGAATGTAGCCAAAAATCTCCTGAGTGCCTTGTAATATAGGGATTAGGTTTCCCTTTTTTTCTTTATATTTTTCAATTACAGGATCAATTAAGGAAAGGTCAACCGGACTTTGTTCATTCACCTCTTTTTTAGTACTTAATCTCGCTATTCGCATCGCACTGTTATTTAAGTTAAGGGGGTAAAATTATAAAGTTTTGAAATAATGTGTTAATTGATTAACAATTTATAGTTAGTCTAAATTGTACCGTAAAAACAACTCAAATCTTGTCCTTGTCTGTGACGAGGACACATTTACTTTTTGCATTTGAAATGCAGTAATAGATTACGTCCTCGTTTCAAACGAGGACGAGATTCTAAGTTTGTTAAGTATTCACAAATTTTGTATATTTACCGGTTCTTTAAATCTTAAGATCAATGAAAAGTAAAACTCTGATCCCAGTTGCCATTTTTAGTTTGCTTTTAGTGTCTTTGTCTTTTGCTCAAAAGGATTCATTTACAGATAAAGCACCAACAAAAATTTCAAAATCTATAACCACTGAAGCCGCCATTGGAATCCCCTCCAATGGATCAATGGACAAAGACCCCAATGCCAAACCAATCCCAATCCCATCAGATGATATGTTCGATCTTATCTTTGAATATCCATGTGCAATAGGTGGAGGTGAGGCCGGAATAGAAACTGACGGTAATTTTATTTACACCACAAAATGGAATGGCAATCAATTTTACAAATATGAAATGGATGGTACTTTTCTCGACTCATTGACAATTCCAGGTGTTTCCAATATCCGCGACTTGGCTTATGATGGGACTTATTTTTTTTGGTGGAGCTGCTTCTCCAACGGTATACGAAGTTCTTTTAATGCACCCACAGATGTAAGAGCCATTGCATACGATGATTATAATGATGTGTTTTATGGTAACAACTGGGATAGTGACATTGTAAAATTTGATGAGGCAGGAAACTATCTTTCAAGCTTTTCTGTTGGGCCGGTAGGGGATAGTTATTATGGTTTTGCTTATGATGACAGTGCTGGCCCCTATTTATTTGGTTATGCCCAAGTAGGATCCACCCAAAATGAACTCGTGGTAATGGAACTTCCTTCAGGTATGGAAACCGGGTTTTATTTTGATGTGGGAGCAGTGGTTTCCATTGAATATGCACTAGCAGGCGGTCTTTGTATATCGGAGACTTGTTATGATATTGCTATAATTGGAATGGCTCAAAACGAATACATCTGGGGCTTGGAATTGGTTCCGCTCAGTGTTTATATTTTAAATGATCTGGGAGTACAATCCATAATTGAACCATCAAGCGATACAAATCTTACCAGTAATGAACCAGTAACCATTAAGGTGCAAAATTATGGTGGTGAGCCTCAATCAAATTTTATCGTTTCTTTTTCTCACAACGGTAATCCACCTGTTTTTGATACTGTTTATACCATTTTAAATTCAGGAGATACAATTGATTTTACATTCGATCCAACAATAGATTTATCCATGCTGGGAGCTCATTTTATTGAGGCATGTGTCATTTTGTCTGGAGATGAATGCACAATGAATGATTGTATAACAAAGATCGTTGTCAACACTGAACCTGGTCTTTGTATTCCGCTTTATACTTCGGGTTGTTTTGTGGGTGATGGTTTTAACGATTTTGCTTTGGAAGAAATTATAAACTATAATTCAGGATGCCTGAACAATATGGGATATAATGGATGGAGCCAGTATTTGGAATTGGGGCCTGCAACGCTTTATGCTGGAAATGAACACATAATAACCATGTCAACTGGATATAATAACAATGTGGCTTCAGTTTGGATTGATTTAAATGATGACCTCATATTAACGGAGGATGAAAAAGTTGTTGATGATTTTGAAATGCTATCCGCCGGGATTTTATATGAAGTTGAATTAAATGTTCCAGCAAATGCTACTCCGGGGGTTCACTTAATGCGTGCCAGGGCGAATTATAACAATTCTTGTAATGATCCCTGTGAACAGTATTATTATGGTGAAGCTGAGGACTATAAGATATGGGTTGTAACTAACCTATATGGCAACCTCGAAGGATATTTAACCAATTGCTTAACAGGAGAACCAATTGAAGGTGGTGAAGTTAGTATTTTGAATTATACAGTAGTTACAGCTCCGGATGGATATTTTTATTTTGAGGAGATTCCAGTCGGTGCATGGGAATTGAATTATGGAGCTACTGGATATTGTTCTCCCGAGGAACAATTAATGGTAACAATTATTGAGGGTCAAACAACTACTATTGATGATTTATGTCTTTATCCCGCCCAGTTTGAAGTAGATCCGGATACACTTTATGTTACCATGGACATCAACAGCACAACAACAGAAACAGTCACTCTATCCAACCCCGGCACCTGTGATGTGGACTGGAGTGTAATTGTTTCATTTAATCAAAAGGAATTGTTTGATCTGCAGTATGAATATCCATGTGAAATTGCAACCGGTGAGGCTGGTATTGAAACAGATGGCAGTTTTCTGTATACCACTATGTGGAATGGCTCAGATTTTCACCAATATGGACTAGATGGAACTTATATTGGTTCTTTTACTATTTCTGGAGTTAGTGGGATTCGGGATTTAGCTTTCGATGGAAATTTCTTTTATGGATCTGCTGCATCACCAACTGTTTTTGAAATGGATTTTAATAATCAAACATTGATAAGCACATTTACGGCGCCTATTGATGTGAGGGCAATTGCATATGATTTTGTTGATGATGCCTTTTATGCAAATAACTGGGGAAGTGATATTACAAAATTTGATAAAGCAGGAGCAAACCTGGGAAGTTTTCCGGTTGGACCTGTGGGAGATAATTATTATGGATTTGCATATGAGGACAATAGCTCATATATATCTCTTTGGGGATACGCTCAGGTTGGCAATACACAAAACGAACTTGTTCATATAGAATTGCCAGATGGACTGGAAACTGGTGTTTATTTAGATGTTGCTTCTGTCCTAAATGGCACTGTAACC
>Ga0255366_10106_pt1 | contig 12333 bp, 13 predicted proteins | sample ANMaggSeSYBR01C4_FD_182086 | JGI IMG/M metagenome (GOLD analysis project Ga0255366, IMG submission 182086) | Sediment cell enrichment communities from methane seep in Santa Monica Basin, California, United Staets - ANME aggregate JGI... | ecosystem: Environmental > Aquatic > Marine > Cold seeps >... | reverse complement strand
TATCTACCAGTTCATGCCACTTGACATTAAAGTGCGCCAGGTATAACGCACCAAACACCAGGGTCACCGAGTTCTTGATAATATGATCGATGACTGCAGCCGCAGCCCCCACATACCCGGCAATTCCTGCGATCTTGAACACCACAGTCAGGGCACCCTCATAGGTACCGATAGCCCCGGGCGTTATTGGCACCATCTTGGCCAGGTTGCCTACTGCAACTGCCATGAATACAACGGCAGTCAGCGTTGTTGGTGATGCTGCATTGTGCACAAAGGGAAAGGCGATAAGTACAGTATAGCAAGTGAGTATGTCTATTGTCCAGACCACTAATGAAGAAAAGAACACAATGATAAAGTCCCTGGGACTGGATGATATTGTATATATCTCATCAACGAATTTCCGGGCAATACCTGCAATCCGGTCTGTATAATCGCCTGGCTTTGAAACTCTTAGTATTATGCGCTCCACCGGTGATAACCCGTTCCTTCCCCTTGATGCCATGAAAAATATAGCCACAAAGAACAAAATTATAACTGTAGTCGAGGAAATAATAAAAAATAATTTGCAGGCGAGACTTCCATGGAATGGTTTGAAATAATTAAATGGTGGCTGGTACTTGAATTAATAGGGCTTGCTGCCCTGCCGCTGACCGCCTGGATATTCAGGAACCTGAAAGACAACGGGATAGCCCTGACCAAGGTAATGGGTCTGCTATTTGTGACATACTTCTCATGGGTATTAACACATCTGGGTTTTAATTATGGCACCGTGATCACAGTATTATCAGTACTCATAGTACTTGCAATTTCACTGTTAATAATCTCATTCAAGGGATATCATTTTGACAAAAAAGCACTGGTCAGGACTGAAGTACTGTTCACATCAGCGTTTTTGGTTTTTGTCATAATAAGAGCATACAGTCCCGATATCTACTGGACAGGCGGTGAGAAGTTAATGGATATGAGCTTCATTAACACGATTCTTCGCAGTACCAGCTTCCCGCCTGTGGACCCCTGGCTCTCTGGCGAGCCTATGCAGTACTATTATTTTGGATACCTTGTGGCAGCAAACCTGATCAAGCTCTCGAACGTGCTCCCTTCTATTGGTTTTAATCTTGGTGTGGCAACCATGTTCGCCCTGTCAGCCACAGCAGCGTACGGCATTGGTAAGGACCTGGTCAGTAACAACAGGGTGTTTGCGCTAATTATCATGGCATTTGTTGTGATATTCGGCAATCCTGCCGGTTTTATCCAGCTGCTAGTGACACTGTTCGTGCCCAAGTATCATAGTGTGTTCAATATTCCACAAGGAGATATCCTGACACGACTATCTACATACAACTACTGGCCGACCAGTAGGGTGATACCAAACACCATCAACGAGTTCCCTTATTTTAGTTTTATTCAGGCAGACCTGCACGCCCATATGATAGCTATAGCCTTCCAGCTGCTAATGATCGCCCTGCTTTTAAACCTGCTGCGGGGGGGAAAGGAATACAATATCCCGCTGTTGGCTGTCATTACCCTGCTGCTAGGGTTCATGTTCCCGCTAAACTCGTGGGATTATCCCACATATGCCATTTTCTTTGTAATGGTCCTGGCAGCATGGAGGATAAGGGTTTCTGCAAAGGAAAGTAATACCGGTTTTACGGGCCGGGTTTTCAGTATGCATCCGGTGGAACTGGCAAAGCTGGCAGTAGTGGGCGCAGCAGTTATTATTTCCAGTATTTTGTTATATCTACCATACCATCTCCTTGCCAGTAATGTATCTCATTCGCTTCGGCTTGTAACATACCAACAGACCGGAATAATATTCTACCTGGGTGTGTTTGGAATAATGCTCTTTTTCATTTTGTTTTATTCTATCCTCTATTTCTATGATTACTATTACCCTGATATGAAAATGATACTAGCAGGCCTTGTAATTACAGTTCTGGCAGCATATTTGACCCATATAGCGATACTTGTCATCATACTGCCGCTTATTGTCATGTCCATTTACTTGCTTGTAAAAGAAGAGGACCCTTCCATCCAGTTCATCTACCTGTTGATACTGCTGGGTGCACTGCTGTCACTGTTCTGTGAGCTTTTCTACATCCAGGACTCCTTCGGCATCACTTCCCCCCGGCACATCAGGTACAATACTGTATTCAAGATATATGTCCAGCACTGGATAGTCTGGGCACTGGCGGCAGGGGCTGCGTTCTATCACCTCTGGCTCCGGAACCGGGAGGAAATGGAAGATATGGGGAATATGGCTAGTATAGTTAATATCAGGGATATGGATGATTTAAAGAAAAAGGGATTTGCGATTCTTTCGATCATCCTGGTACTGGCGGCATTGTCATATCCGGTATTTGCCACCTATTCACGTTCAGGTAATTTCAAAGGTAATCCCACCCTTGATGGTGCGGCATACCTTGAACAGCAATATCAAAATGAGTATAATGCCATAATGTGGCTGGACAACCTGAACGGTACCCCTGTGGTGCTGCAAAGTCCGGGACAGGCATATAAAATGAACACCCATGTGAGTGCCTTCACTGGCCTGCCTACTGTACTGGGCTGGGCAGGTCACGAAATTAACTGGCGTAACGGTGCCGATACTATCAATGAGCGCTGGCATGAGGTACCCAGGGTATACACCTCCAGTGATATTGACACTGTAAACGGGATACTTGATAAGTACAATGTGGAATACATCTATGTTGGTGGCGTGGAAGAAGAACGCTATGGCGGTCGTGATGCCAGGAAGCTCTTTGATAATAACCCTGACAGGTTCGAACTGGTGTATTTCAACCCAAATGTCCATATATATCAAGTGGTGGGATAATGGTCGATGATGAGCAGCCGGTCTCACCTATAAAGAAGCTAACCGAGCCCAGGACCATTGTTTCATTCGCAGTGGCTGCCATTGTGCTTTATTTCCTGTTCTCAAGGATGGAGTTTGACAGGATACTGGAGGTCATCGGGGACGCCCGGCCTGGATATATTGCAGCAGCTGCCGTCATGTATTTTGGTTCGCTACCCATAAGGGGCGAACGATGGAGGTTGCTGCTGAATAATATCGGTATCAGAGCGGGACTGAAAGATGCCAGCGAGATATTCCTGCTGTCCTGGTTCGCCAATACCCTGGTCCCTGCCAAGATGGGGGATGTGTACCGCGGATACCTTGCAAAGAAAGCATGGAATGTGTCCATCTCAAAGTGTTTCGGGACCGTGTATGTGGAGCGTATCTATGATGTGCTGGTGCTGGTCATCCTGATGGGGGTATCTTGTATTATGGTGTTCGGGACTGACATCCCGCAGGCGATCAGGGTATCGCTGGCGCTGGGTTTTGCTATCCTGGTACTGCTGATATCGGTAGTGGTAGCCTTTTCTTCAGGAAAGACTACTATTGCCAACAAACTGCCGTCAAAGATACAGCCAATATTCACACAGTTTGCTGAGGGGCTGCATGAATCAGCAGGCAGGAGTTCTGTTGCGCTGATAATCATATATAGCGTACTTATCTGGGGCATGGAAGCCGCCCGCCTGTATTTTGTGGTGGAATCGCTGTCCCCGCTGCATAATATCCACATCGGCCTGTCCTTGATTGTGTTTGTTGCGCTGTCGGCAGCCCTTGTATCCGCACTTCCCTTCACACCCGGCGGCCTGGGTGTAGTGGAGTTCGCAATCGTGGGCGTGTTCGTGTTGGTTGGGGTGGATGCGGGCGTGGCGGCGGGGATTGCCATACTGGACAGGGCTATAAGTTACTGGGGGTTAATGGCGGTGGGGGCTGTGGCGTATATGGTGAGCGGGAAGAAGTAGTGGCAAATCGCTGAGTCTGGCAAAGAAGAACCAGCCACCGCTACGAAAGATCCGGGGGGAGCTTCCTCCACTCTGCCAGGTACTTATGTCAGTTGGAGCGGCTTCATGGCTACCATGTCGGCTATACTGAATATATTCTTACCACTATTTAAAAATTTATTGATTACATTCCCCTTATTGTAATCAAGTAGAACATCAATGAGTATATGCATTTGCAAAATCATAAAAGGCGTATCCACTTTAAATCTAAGGGCAAATTGGAAAAATGCAATCACACCTAATTGTCGATTACAGCATCATTAGCGATTATTGTCCGGTGATGTGTGTCGTCACTCTGTACTATTGCCAACAAATTTGAAGTGGATACGTATCCGCTTCAAATCTAATGGTAACTGACTCTATTTTGAAATCGAAAGCCTGCTTAGGCACTTGATTTCGACAATTCAAATATGCATTTTACCATGATTTTTGAAATGGATATGTGGATATTAAAACGCTACTTCTTTTCTCTTCGGGGGAATAAAGGCAACCATTTTTTGCTGTTATATTTTCCCTCTTTCCATAAGATTGGTAAGGTAGAAGTTGGAGTGTTATAATAAAAGACGATCAACTTTTGTGAGTTACCATAACCCAAACTTCTTTCATTTTTTAATTCATCTGGCCAACCTTTGTCTTCAAAGAGTTGAATGCCAATTTCTCTGACCATATTTTCAGCCTGTACTCTTTCTTCTTCATTATCAAATGTTTTTAAAGCTTTATGGAAACATCCTATTTCTTCCTCTAATTTTGAAAATGAGTAAATCTTTACCACATTCAATCCCATTTTCTTTAATTCAACGCTGACATTCTCTTTTCCGTCCTCAAATCCGACAAAGGTACAGAGATATATTCGAAAACGTTTGAATTTCTCTATTTGTTCATTTGACAGGGGTCTTACATGGCTCTCATTAAGATCCCTTATTTCAATGCCAAACCATTCACGGAAGATCTGCACAGCCTGTTTACCGCTGCCAATATTGTCATCGATAAATACAATCACATTTTTATCGGGTTTCATACTATCTAAAATAGTTTCCAGAGGATGAGATTCTAATTTATAGCGCATAATTTCCTCACCCAAGGTATAATTTACTATTGAAGAACTATCTTTTAGATTGCCTAAAAGAGAGATAACAATCTTTTCCCTATCATTTTCGTGAATTACTTTCTCATAGATATGAATGAATATTTCTTTCATTTGCCACGGCTCATAGTAATCAATATTCTCAAGTAATCTCAAGGCAAACTTAATCCTGATTATATTACCAAACTGAAGTAACCATCTTTTGATGACTTCTTCGGTAATAACTGAGCGTCGGTTCTGGTAGGCAGAGAATTTTTTAGCTAATTCTTTGATTGTATCCTGTTTTTCTTGGAAATGGAGCTCAATTGGTGAATTTGGAGTCTTATTACCAAATTCATTCTCATCCTTTTTTGGCATATTTCCTGTATGGGGCAATATTTTACTTATAGCTTCATCCATTAATTGAATCCTATTTTCAAGGGTTGTTTCATTATTTGCTCTTTTTAGCAAATCACATGCTTCTCCAACAATATTTTCTGATGTTCTGGCACAAATAGCTGATAAACTAATTTGAAAATCATTCAGACGTTTTTCAAGAATAACTGGATTTTCAACCAACAAATTCTGACCAATATGATATACATTTTTACCCAGATCTTCAAATGTTGTGCCTTTTGTCTGTTTGCACAGTTCCTTTGACTTCTCCTGTATCTCCGCTATTATCCCCTTGATCCTCTCATCGATAATCGGCAGCCCTCTTCTGATCAGCCTCGATGCGCCCGGTACTTTCTCTTCCGCTGTATCAAGCAGTTCACAGGCACGGTCACAGTACCACCTGTATGCGTTGAGGTCGCTTTTTATGTCATTGAAATCCCGTGCTTTATGCACCTCATTCAACGCATTTCCGAGATTTTCCACAGCTTCAAGGAGCTTTTCTTTAATCTCCGAGCTTTCCACAGCTTTTTTTGTCTCTGCAAGATACTGTTTCACTTCAGCTTCAGCATCTTCTTTCCTGAAAGTTATGGCATAGAATGAACGATAAAAAGGAAGACAAAACTTTGCAGGGTTTAAAAAAGTTGACTCTTTTGAGGCTTTTTCAAAAAATCTCAGGGCTGTCTCCAACTCTTTCCTGATTGATTCATCATCTTCCGCTTGGCTTGCCCTGTATATTGATACCATGCCTGATGAATGGTTTGCAGATATCCTAACGTCCCTGTTCTCGTCCTTTGTGAGCGCAAGCAGGTATTCTATTACTTGATATTGATCCTTATCAGTGACGTGAGGAATAGTTAAAGAAAGGGCAATTGCTGTTTTTTTTCGCACCACACTGTCTTCGTCCTTTGTTAGTTCCAGCAGGCTTTTCCATGCCAGATCCGTATCAGTAACATGGGCAAAAGCGGAACCAAGAGCCTCTACTGCGCTCAATCGCACATTTCTATTCTCGTCTTTTGTAAATAAAATCAGGTCTTTTGTTGCCTGATCCTTATCAGTGACTTGAGAAAAGGCTAAACAAAGGGCCATTTCTGCTTGATGGCTGTTTTCATCCTTTGTTAATTCCACCAGGTCTTTCCATGCCAAATCCTTATCAGTGACTTGAGAAAAGGCTGAACGAAGGGTCATTCCTGCATCAAATTGTATTTCGAATTCTTCGTTCTTTGTTAGTTCCAGCAGGCTTTTCCATGCCAAATCCTTATCAGTGACATGAGAAAAGGTGAAATAAATGGCTCGTCCTGCACTTTTTCGCACTTCAAGGTTCTCGTCTTTTGTTAGTTCCAACAGGCTTTTCCATACCAGATCCTTATCAGTGACTTGAGAAAAGGTGAAAGAAAAGGCACTTGTTGCTTCTTTTCGTACCTCTCTGTCTTCGTCCTTTGTTAGTTCCAGCAGGCTTTTCCATGCTAGATCCTTATCTGTGACTTGGAAAAAGGTAGAACGAAAGGCCCTTGCTGCACTTATTCGCACTTCTCTGTTCTCGTCCTTTGTGAATGAAATCAGGTCTTTTATTGCCTGATCCTTATCAGTTACTAAATCTATAATATGACCAAGAGCCTCTACTGCATTTCCTCGTCCCTCACTATGCTTGTCCTTTGCTATTTCCAACAGGTCTTTCCATGCTTGCTCCTTATCAGTAATATGATGATGAACAAAGTTCCCATGGATTAATGCTATACACTCACTTCCCCTGCTGCTTGTGTCCTTTGTTAGTTCCAGCAGGTCTTTCCATGCCTGATATTTATCAGTTACATAATCAAAAGCTAAAATAAGGGTGATTGTTGCTTGCAGTAGATATGGGCGAATATCCGTGTCAAAGGCTACACTATCTTCTCCCTCGCTGTGATAGTCCTCTATTAATTCCATCAGACCTTTTGTTATTTCCAGCAGGTCTTTCCATGCTTGCTCCTTATCAGTAACATGAACAAAAGCAGAGTTAAGAGCATCTAACGCACTACTTAGTACTAAGATGCTCTCTATCTTGTTAATTGCCGCAAGTTTTTTGTTGCCTTCTCTTTTATCAGTTACGTGAGCCAAGTCAGAACCAAGAGCCTTTATTGTTCTCCACAGCCCACCTCTTTCCTCATTCTTTGTGAGTGCAAGCAGGTCTTTTATTAATAGCAACAAGTTTTTTGTTGCTTTTTCCTTATCAATAACATGAGCAAAAGCGATCCCTAGAGCCACTACTGCGCTCAATCGCACCTCTCTGTCTTCGTCCTTTGTTAGTTCCAGCAGGCTTTTCCATGCCCGATCTTTATCAGTTACGTGAACAAAGGTAGAACCAAGAGCCTTTACTGCACTCCTTCGTCCCTCTTTGTGCTTGTCCTTTGCTATTTCCAACAGGTCTTTCCATGCTTGCTCCTTATCAGTTAGCTGAGCAAAGACGGAAACAAGGGGATCTGCTAAGACATTTCTATTTTTATAGTCCAAGTTGTAACTGTCCACCATGTAACTGTTCACTTCATATGATAGTTCCAGCAGGTCTCCCCATGCTTGCTTCTTATCAGGGAAAAATGAAAAATTATTGTGAAGTTTATATAATGCTATTTTTCGCTCTTGCACATCCTCACTCTGCACCATCATGTGAATTTCATCCTGATCTACCACTTACCGACACCTCTCAATTTCAGTTGAAAATAGTTACAATTATGACGAGAGTAACAAAACCCACAATGGTATAAAAATGATTTCTTTTTCACCAAAACACTTTTTCTTGAAAACATTTCTTGTTACAAGTATACCTTTATTAACACTGAATTTATCCATGAACTTTAGAATACCTCTCAAATCTGCATTGTTTATTTTTGACTGATATTTTACTTCAATTGGTATCAATCGTTTTTGCATATCAATCACAATATCTACTTTAGATTTACTTTTATCACGCCAGTATGCAATTTTAAAATTTTGCATTTCAGCAAATGTAGAAAAATGATTAAAAACAATTGTTTCTACCAAGTATCCTAGATATGTCCCCTCAGACAGTAAAGTGTCATCCTTATAATTTAACATATTCATGATACCACTGTCAGTGACATACCATTTTTCCCTGGTTCGAAGCATTTTTTTCACAGATTTGGAATAATTCCTTGCACTTTTGGAAAGAAATGATCGCCTTAAATAATCTAAATATGTGTAGGTGGTGGGTTTTGTAAGTCCCAAATCTTTTGACAGTTCGTCTTTATTAAGAATTTTAGCACTATTAGCCGCAAGATAGATTAAGAGAGATTCCACCATTTGTGGTTCTTTTATCTTGAACAGCGTTACAATATCATGGTATATCGCCTTGTTCATCACATCGTCGCGAAGGACATAAAATGATTTTGTCAGGTTTTGAATATTAAATATCTCGGGAAAACCCCCTCTTACAAGATATCTGTTCAAGTGTGGCAGAATTATATTTTCAAGTTCGATTAGTTCTGCTGCATTTATATTGAAATCAAATTCACTGAGATTTATTTTTGCACGCAACTCCATGATCTTATTTTTATCTTCCTGCATGTAAAGTACGAACTCAAAAAAGGAGAAAGGATGTATCATAAATTCAAGTGAACGGCCATACAGGCTTTCTGATTGTTTTTTTAGCTGAACTGCTGCAGAACCTGAAGCAATTATTTTGATATTTTCTTTCTGGTCAAATACTGTTTTTAACCACAAATCCCACTCTGGTATGTGCTGTACTTCATCCAGTAATAAGTAGATCGTGCTATCTGGCATTTTGTAATGCCGGTATGTTTCTATTATCTCTGTCAAAGGGAATTTATTGATGATAGGGTCATCGAGACGAAGGTATAAAATATTCTCCGGGTTTACGTTCTTCATTATCAGGCGGTCTATAAGTTGATGCATGATCGTTGTTTTACCTACCCGCCTTGCTCCAAGAAGTATGATTATTCGATCTAATTCGAGGTATTCCAGGATTTCGTTCACTTTTGGTCTGATAAACTCTTGTTTAAGTTCGATAGGTACCTTTTTTGTGCTCCACCATACGTTTTGTCTTAAAAAGGTTTTAATAAGGTCTTCGTCCATAACTGATTATTGGACTTATGGGTATATGTATTTTACTATAAGTAGTAGTTTGAGATATATATGATTTACTATAATTGTATTGCGGGTCTGCTTCCTTGCGGATTCCAGGCGGCGGCTCCGCACCTTAACTGTGCGGCTTAATGCACGCACAGGGTTTGGTGCTACGCCACCAAGGGGTAAACGCCGTTATGCGGCGTTTGTGGGGTAAGTGGTAAAGGGGTAAAGTGGAAAGTGGCTACGACTCCTGCAAAAGGCAAAAGACCAGGTTGAGGCTGCGGATGCCTGGGTCGATGAAGTCGCGGACAGGCAGGAGTTCTGTTGTGCTGATAATCCTGTATACTATACTTATATAGGGAATGAAAGCCGCCCGGCTGTACTTTGTAGTGGAATCGCTATCTACGCTGCATAATATCCACATCGGCCTGTCCTTGATTGTGTTTGTTGCGCTGTCGGCAGCCCTTGTATCTGCACTTCCCTTCACACCCGGCGGCCTGGGTGTAGTGGAGTTCGCAATCGTGGGCGTGTTAGTGCTGGTTGGGGTGGATGCGGGCGTGGCGGCGGGGATTGCCATACTGGACAGGGCCATAAGTTACTGGGGGTTGATGGCGGTGGGGGCTGTGGCGTATATGGTGAGCGGGAGGAAGTAGTGGCGAATTGCTGAATCTGGCAAAGAAGAACCAGCCATCGCTACGAGAGACCGAGGGGAGCTTCATTCACTCTGACAGGTAGTCACGTTAGTTGGAGCCGCTTCACAGATACTGTGCCAGCTATCCTGAATCCATTAGAAGGATCGTTTAAGGGAAAACACTTTCAAGTGAAGATAATATTTGATTTCGCAAATAAGAATATAATCAAGTAAAGGTATATAAATAATAAACGAAATGCTCACAATGGTCAATTATTTATATTTATAAACCAGGGAAATAAAAGAGGCAAAGGACATGGAAGTTATTGATGAAGGAATAAATGCCCTTGTCAGGCAGAAAATATACAGCTCAAAGGAAGCAGTCATCACAGATGCTGTTCGGGCACTGCTTGAACTTAAGCCTGGTCTTAAGATTGAGATAGCAATAAACATCTATAAAAATCGTAAGGTCAGTTTATGGAAAGCGGCTGAAACAGCCGGGCTCGGGATGGAAGAGTTTAAAGATATTCTGTCGGCGCGAAATATAAAGATAGAAATCGGTGGGACAAAGGAAGAGAGTAAACAGCGTATAAAAGATGCTCTTGGTGCTTGAATGTTCATTCTTGACTGTGATATTGCCAGTATTTTCTCAAAGATTGGCAGAATTGATCTATTAAAAGAGACATTTCCATCTGGAGTTTATATCACGAATTCCGTTTATATCGAACTTATGCGGGCAAAAGAAATGGGTTTTTCTTTCCCAGATGAGATATTTGACAGTATTATCACTATCACTTTAAACGACAGCGAATTGATAGATTTTCAAAAGTATTCACTGGTAAAGAAGATACATTCTGGTGAGGCTGAAGGTATAAGTATCTGTAAAAATCGAAATGCCGTATTCCTTACCAACGATTCGATTGTTGTCAAGTTCTGTGACGCTAATGGGATCAAGGTGTTAAATCTGAAAGATGTGCTTATTTTTATTGCCGAAAATGGGCTTATCCCAAAAAATGAGATGGTGAATGTTCTAAGGGATATCGAAGACAAGGATAATACCGTGATAAAGGGTCAGGAGGATATTTTAGAGGAATATTATCTTTGATGATTTTGGTGCTGTCGAATTGAACTGTTGTTTTTATGCGCCTGCCCTGACGGAATGGATTTTGGCTGCATCCACACACATGATAAATTAATAATTGGAGTGATATATGTGACATTGGTCACATTAAAACAAAAGAGAAGCGTATTTGACCTACAACATAAAGAAGTGGTTGCAGGTACCCTTAAACAGGCATTGATCTTTGAGCAAAAAATGGATCAGGCAGGCAAGAAGGATATGCCGGTGTAAGAATGAAGTACGCCTTTGATTTTCCTGCCTTCATCTATTAATTCACGCAGCATTTTTGATATGTTTACACCTATAAATTCTGTTATGAACTCTAGGTCTTTTGGAAAATAATACATACCGACTTTGTCAAACTCCTTAACCGATGACCAATGCATTCAGCCTCGGAGGGAAGCCGATACTTATCAGTACCTTCTACTCATATGACGTTGTTACTGGCATGAAAATGAAACCCGAAAACTTGAAAAGGATTATTGTTGTTACGAAGTAGAGGGCATTGCAGATATCTATATTATGCGTAAATCAATCTACCTTTTGGCATCGGAATACTGCGCCTAAGTTCTTTGGCTGTTTCCATCCATTCTTCAATGACAATAAGGGCATTTTGAATTGCTTCGTTGTATGTTTTGCCATCTGCCATACAACCCGGAAGTTCTGGTACATCCACAATATAAGCGTCATCATCTTCACTCCAATAGACTATCAGCTCGTATTTTATATCTTCCTGCATATTAGTCCCTCACTACATGGATTTTGTATTTGAAAAACAAATCTCTTACCTGCTTGACTTGATATTGTTTTGCTTTTCCATCTTTCAGTGGCTGTAAGTTTATTATTTCGAAAATATGTTCTTTAGTAAATATATAATGGTCGCCTCAAATCCTCTCTGAGAAATCATAATTTAAGAGCAGTTTTCTCAAATCTTGAAATTTGATGTTATTATCGTGCTGACCCGAAATAACCTTGCCTAAAATCTTCTTTTCTTTCATTTATTCAATCCATTCATGTGTTACCACTTACTTAATATATGTTTTCCAGGCTCGTCCGCCTTACCGGGCGCTTTGGCAGCTTCTGGCCTACAGGATGTGTTTTATTTCCAGAGTTGCCATACCACCATGCATATTTGCCCAAATAATATTCAGGACCCCCAAAAGAATACCATGTAGTGGTACTCGCCCGAGCTGC
>Ga0255366_10189_pt1 | contig 12341 bp, 8 predicted proteins | sample ANMaggSeSYBR01C4_FD_182086 | JGI IMG/M metagenome (GOLD analysis project Ga0255366, IMG submission 182086) | Sediment cell enrichment communities from methane seep in Santa Monica Basin, California, United Staets - ANME aggregate JGI... | ecosystem: Environmental > Aquatic > Marine > Cold seeps >... | reverse complement strand
TGATTGTTTTTCGTGTCATTTTAGCATTTTTAATCTTCCCTTAAATTCGTTGTAGAACTATCTACCTTTAAGGGGGTGCTATTACATTATGTCAATCTGCAGCGCATTCAGCTTTTTATAAATCCCATTATTTACCTTCAGGAGTTCTTCGTGTGAGCCGGATTCTTTTACTTCCCCTTTATCAATAACAATAATATTATCTGCATTGTGGATTGTTGATAAACGATGGGCAATAATAATGGAAGTTCTTCCTTCCATTAGCTTTTGTAAAGCTTCTTGCACCAATCGTTCCGATTCTGAATCAAGCGAACTGGTGGCTTCATCTAAAATAAGTATGGCAGGGTCTTTCAAAATGGCCCGGGCAATAGCAATACGTTGACGCTGGCCACCGGAAAGCTGAACACCACGTTCACCCACCATCGTATCAAGTTGTTCTGGAAAAGTTTCAATAAATTCCCAGGCATTGGCTTGATTTGCTGCTTGTTTAATTTCTTCTTCTGAAGCTCCCGGTTTGCCGTATTCAATGTTTTCGCGGATGTTTCCACCAAACAAAAGCACTTCCTGTGGAACAATGGCCATATTGCCACGTAACTCACCCAAATCATAATCCATAATTTTTTTAGAGTCAATTTGGATATTACCTGAAGTTGGATCGTAAAACCGCAACAACAATTGTGTAACTGTACTTTTTCCAGCTCCTGAAGGACCAACCAAAGCAACCTGCTCTCCTTTATTCACAGAAAAAGAAATGTCTTTTAAAACAATCATATCTTTCCTTGAAGGATAAGCAAAAGATACATTTTGGAATTTGACTTCACCCGTACAGTTTTGTTCTTTTTTGGATGATTTTAGTTCAATAGGTTCCGGGTCTTCGTCCAGAATGTCGAGAAGGTTTTCTGTGGCACCAATGGCTTTTTGTATTTGAGAATAGAGATCGGCCATACCACTGATGGAACCGGCGATAAAAACTGTATACAAAACAAATTTAAAAAGGTCACCTGATGTCATTCCGGAGCCCTGGTTTACAAGATATACACCATACCAGATTACACCGACAATAGAACCAAACATGGCAAAGAAAATAAAGGAAACAAAAAGTCCTCTGTATTTTGCTCCTTTCAATGCGATGCCTACCACTTCATCTGTTTTCTTTTTATACCTCAAAATCTCGAATGCCTCATTGGCAAAAGCTTTTACATTGGCAATTGCTTGCAGCGACTCCTCAACAATTGTGTTTGACTCCGCTACTTTGTCCTGGGTTTTTTTTGAAAGTTTGCGAATATAAGTTCCGAATACCCTTGCCACAATGGCAACCACCGGAACAAATGCCAGCATAAATAAAGTCAGCCGTGGAGAAATGATCGATAGCAGGGTTATCCCGCCAATGATGATGATAACCTGCCGGATAAACTGCGCTAGTGTTGTAGTAAAAGTTTCCTGTAATAAAGCAATGTCAGCAGAAATACGGCTGTTTAATTCGCCCACCCTGCGAATAGAGAAAAAAACCATAGGTAATTTTATCAGGTGATTGTATGTGGTTTGGCGGAGAAGTGCCAGGGTTTTTTGTGTTACCACTGCAAACAAATAAATCCGGAAATAAGAGATAATGGCATTCGCAAAAAAGATACCTAAAAGAATTAAACCGATCTGGTTGATTTTATCCAATGATCCCCCATTAGCTGAATCCAGAAGGTCGCCCATCAGCATGGGGAAAATAAGTGCGGTTAAACTTGAAAGTACAAGAAAAAATAATCCCAATGCAAATACGCCCCGTTGTGGTTTAACAAACTTAAATAATCGTATAAGCCTTTTAAATCCCTGTTTGGTAATTTTTTTTTTAGGTGTTTCCCTCTCTGTTGATTTATTTCTGTGGTGTGCCATATAGTACTTTCACAAAAGTAGACAATTGGCAGGAAGAATAGTTCAATTGACTTGCAAAAAGAAAAGCTGGAAATATTAAAGTCAGTTGGGAGGTCCAAAAAATCATCCGATAACGTTAAGTCATCCGATGAATATCATTTAAAAACTTAATCTTCAATAATAACCTGCATGGTTCCTTCTAGCTTACCACCAGTGATTTCTTCATAAAGCTTAATATACTTATCTTTCAGTTTGTTGGATTGGTTCTCTCCGTTTACCATCAGTTTCTTTTCAGAAAGACGGAAAGAACGAAGCTCATCGTTGACCTTGATGATCTTATCATTAACCAACTCTTCTGTTATTTTTGATTCCAACAACATACCTTCAAATTCTAGCCGATCAACATCTTCTATTTTTTCTAAATCCTCCATTTGTGCTAGTAGTTCTGCACGCTGAAGTTTCTGGGCTTTCTCTAATTCCATAAAAGTGTCTTCCAGTTTATCGAACTGGTCATTATAAAGGTCCTTGAATTTTTCTTCATCGAAAAGTTCATAATCTGAGGGCTCCATGAAATTTTCTGGTAGATTCTGGTAGATATCTGCTAAGTGTTTCTCCATTTCTGCCAATTCAAGTATTTTCCAGGTATTTTGATCTTCGAAAATATCCCAGGCATTGTCAAGTAAAGAATCATTAAACAGAAAGTAGTTAATGGTGTCGAGTTCGTAAAGTTGTTTAAAATACTCACTCGAAGCTTCGGTGTAGGCATGTTGTGCCTTGTACATTTCTTGTTGCTTCTCTTCTAATTCTTTTTGAATGATCTTTAGTTCAGCTTCTTTTTTCTCCAGATTTTCTTCTTGTTCAAAATTAGTTTTAATTTTTTGAGCTTTTTTCTCGTATTCTTTTCGTTTCTCTCCCTGCAGCTCTTTTCCGTTTTCTTTTACACTGAGCAAATTCATGTCATCATCAAATTCCATCACAACATTTGATTTTGTATCCTTTGTTCTGACACCGACCTGTCTATCGGTTTTTTTTGTTTTGGTTGAATCCGGAAATTTATTTGCTGGTTGAATTGATGCTTGAATGGGTTTTGCTGCTGGAAGTTTTTCCGGTTCTATTTCGTAATTGGTCGACTCGGGTAACAATCCATTAATTTCATTTTCTGATAAGTCATTATAGTATTGTTGAGGTAAATCAGCCAGCCTGGGACCAAAAGCTGAGCTTAGGGTAAAAATTAAAATACTCGTTAGTAGTAATGCAAATCCGGCAAGTGTGCCTTTTTTTCCATGATTAATGTGATTTTTTGTTTTCATACGCTTTATTCGTTTTAAAAGTTGAAACTCATTTTTGTATAAAGCGGCCGCAATATTTATTGATTTTCCCGAAGGGATGCCTTTGGCATTGATTTGATTCTTGTGTATTTTGATTAATGCCCTTTGTAAAGCATTAGATTCTTTGCTATTTATTATTGTGATATCATCACAACAATTTTCCCTTTCTGAATTTATTGTTTTTGAAAGCCACCAGAATACAGGATGGAAGAAAAAGAATGCTTCAAGGAAAGAGATAAATAGGTTGATTAAATAGTCGTTTCTTTTAATGTGAGCAAGTTCATGAGTGATAATGGCTTCAATCTGGTTAAAAGGCAAACAGGTCAGTAGACCTACCGGGAGGATAACGGCAGGTTTTAAATAACCTATTGTAATAGGTATTTTTGTTATACTTGATTCGAGAAACTGGACTTTTCTTCTTAGGTTTAATTTTTTCCCAATGGTCTTAAACTTAACATCCCATTTTTCATTCAAAGGATGGGAAAATTTTAATTTTAATTTTTGAACATACCAATAGCTTCCTGCAAATCGGATTGAAAAGAACAAAACACCAATCAGCCATATATAAACAATTAGACTCATATTACTCTTTACAAGTAATAATGCCTTCGAAATAAAAGGAATTTGTTCTTCAACATTGAGTTCGCTTATTTCGGATGTATTTAATGTTAGAGTTTTAAAAATTGGAAATTGATTGTGAGGCTCTGAAATAATTTCGGTGGAGGTATAAATATTACTAAATGTAAATATCGTCGATAATACAATGAGGCCAATTCCGAAAAGTGTAATGCTATATTTTATTCTTGATGATTTGTTTCTGAAGATGAATAAACCTAATTTAATTATAATACCCACCAGGCTGATTTGCCATACTGAATGAACCAGTGTCCAGCCGATTATTTCTAAAATGGAATTGTTAAAAATCATGATTCACCTCCTTCCAGTTCTTCGATGTATTTTTTAATTTCTTCGAGTTCTTTTTTAGAAGGGCTGTGATTTCCCAAGGCTTGCATTACCAGCTTTTTGGCCGAACCTCCAAAAACACCATTCAGGAGTTTGTCAAGTAACTGCTGTTGAGCGGCATTTTGCTCAACAGCAGTTGAATAAATATGGTTGCGGCCATCTTTAATTCTTGTAACCAAACCTTTTTCTGTCATGATCTGGAGTATTTTAAGGGTGGTAGTGTAACCAATTTCCCGGGTTTTATTCAATTCGTCATTAATATCGCGAACACTTGCAGGGCCTTTATTCCATAGTACTTGTAGTATGTTTAGTTCAGATTCTGTCGGTTTAATTTTGTTTTTAGCCATAACGAATTTTTAACGATTATGCATTGTAAACGCAAATATAATACGAAATGTTTCGTACATCCAAATTTATTTACGAAAACTTTCGTAAATTTAACAAGATTTAACAACTGGAATTTAAAATGGAAGGTTAAAAAAAAGTGAAGAATTGCCACGAATGCACGAATAAGAGTATTTGCTAATCAATCGTGTAAAAGTGGCTGTAAATGTGAAAGTCTTATCTTACAATACTAAGTTTTTCTGTAAAAAGCTGCTTATCTTTTTCTATTCTTAGAATATATGTTCCTGAAGGTAAGTATGAGACATCAATACTACTGTCTTCATTAATCGACTGTTTTACTACTTCCTGTCCAAGATAATTTGAAATAGTAACAGTAGCATTTAATAAATTTAACTCAGGAGCTTCAATCGTAATAATATCTGTGGCCGGATTTGGATATACTTTTAACTTATTATAATAAACATCATTCACAGCATTGGTTGGGTCGTAAATCAAAATCAAATATTCCGGATGATCAATAAAAGGATTTCTATTTTCCTGGTAAGAATAAATCACATTATTCCTGTTGATTTCAAAAGCATCAGGTGGATCTTGTTGGTGCCATTCATATAAAGTCGAAAACTTACCATGTTCAGGATTTGGAGATGTATTTACCCAGTCAACCACCTCCAGGTCAGGTTCGCCGCTTCCACCTTCGTAACGAACAGCCATATAAAAAATCATGCGGGCCACATCACCCTTAACTGCATCGCGGGGCTCCCAGTTAGAAGATGTATAATAATTTCCAAGAGCTTCCGGATGTTCTTGTCCTCCATTATCGAAATCCATATTTCCTCGTGCACTGTTCACCGAAGCATCCGTTGGCCTTATGTGATGTGCATCAGTACCACAGGGAGGATTGTTTCCAAAATCCCCATGCGATTTAGCCCAGACATGCTCGCGGTTCCAGTCGTTGGCATTGCCACCAAATGAGCTTTTACTTTGTGAACGCCCCGTATATAATAAGATTACATTGTTAGAGTTATCGGGATCCTCATCAGTATTCTTTAAAATAAAATCCCGGAGGTCATTATAAGAATATTCATCGTGATTGTCGATGATGTTGTGAAGGGCTGTTTTTAGGTCATTCCCTGTCAATCCCATAGCATCATCATAGTATCCCGGAGGTATTTGGCTATACAAACCAAGAGAAATAAAGAATAGGAAAAGTATATTTATATGTTTAATCATGCTATTTTTTTGCTGCAAATGTAATGGATTATATAATTACCAAAAAATTAAGCGTCCTGGATATTTCAATAATTTTTACATTTCATCTGAAAATTAAAACTTTATAAGGACAGATGGAATCTTTGTATAAATTTTTTCATGCAGTTTGTGTAAATTCGCATGATAAAATTTATGTTGGTTTATAGAATTAATATTTACACATATGAAAAATGTATTCTTGCTATTTTCTATTGTATTGCTATTTGGTTGTGGACCCCGTGTATTTGAACCTTCGGAAGATGTTAAAAACATTCTCGAATTAGCAGGCGAAAACCAGGCCGAACTTGAAAAAGTAATTCAACATTTTATTGATAAAGGTGAAGTCATTAAAGAGGAAGCAGCTTATTTCCTTATCGGGAATATGAAGGAACATGGTTATGCCGAGTTTAAGCTGGTTGATTCAATTGGCAATGATGTGGATTTTAGTGTATTGGATTATGCAGATTATGAAGCGTTGCTTGATGGTTGGGATGCGATAGAAGATAATTCAGGTAAAATTCACTTTGAGCTTGATACAATGATTAAAGATTATCAGTCAATAAATGCAGAATATCTTATTCAAAATATTGATTTGGCAGTGGATGCATGGGAAAATAATCCATGGGCACAGCACCTTTCTTTTGATCAGTTCTGTGAGTATGTTCTTCCTTATCGAAGCAGTAATGAACCCATTGAAGATTGGCGAACATATTTCATTGAAGAATTATCCTGGGTTAAAGATTCAGTAAAAGATCCATCTGATCCGATTGAGGCTGCTTGTTATGTTAATGATTATATAAAGTCATGGTTTCGGTTTGATCCAAGGTATTACGAACATCCAACAGACCAGGGATTGGCAGAAATATTAAACAATAAAATGGGTCGTTGCGAAGATATGACCAACCTGGCTATTTATGCCATGCGTGCTCTTGCCATTCCTGTGATGAGTGATTTTACTCCTTACTGGGCGAATACAGGTAACAATCATGCATGGAATGCTATTTTGGATAAGAATGATAGCATTATCATATTTATGGGCGGTGAAGCCAATCCGGGAGAGTATGAGTTGGGCCACAAAATGGCCCGTGTTTACCGAAAAACATTTGCGATACAGAAACAGAGCCTTGCCGAAAAAGTAGCTGAGTGGGAGAAAGCACCTCCATATCTAAATAAGAATAGTATCCGAAATGTGACAAATGAATATGTTGAAACGAAAAGTGTAAAAGTGGAATTGACCCAGGGTATTCCTGATAGCACGAACTTTGCTTATATCTGTGTTTTTAATTCGGGTAAATGGAAAGCAATCAGTTATGGAAAACCATATGGTACAAAAGTTAATTTTTCGGGTATGGGTATGGGTATAGCTTACCTCCCGGCATTTTATTATGAAGAAGAAATTATCACTGCAGGCAATGCGTTTATTTTATCAGATTCAGGCAAAGTTGAATATAAAATTCCTGATGGTGACAAACGAATTGAACTAAAACTTTATTCCACAACAAAACGGATTACAAAAGAAACAACTGATTTTATTGAAGAAGCTCATTTTAATCAGGGAAAGGAATATATACTGTATTATTGGAATGAAAAGTGGGTAGAAGCAGGTAATGCAATAGCAAACAAAGGGCCTCTTGTTTATGCAAATATTCCTTCAAATGCGATTTATTGGCTGGTGGAAAAAGATTCGCGAAAAGAAGAACGGATTTTTACTATTGATGAAGATGGTATACAAGCTTGGTGGTAGGAACTTAGTTTGGAGTTTGAAGATTTTAGTTTAACGTTTCTGGTTTTGAAATCAGAATTGCAGGGTGAATTCGAAGCAACCTTTATCTTTGAAAAATATATTTCTTTGAATATAATGTCAACAACAATCCCCTACTTATCATAAACAACATTAGCGCTAACCATAAACCATGGTTTCCCAGTGTTTTGTTTAACAAATAATAAATAGGAAGAAATACAAATATTGTAGAGATGACTAATGTATTTCTCATCGGAACAGAAGCTGTGGCTCCAATATAAATTCCATCCCAGATAAAAGCTGCAAAAGTTATTATTGGAACCAACCCAATCCAAAACATATACGGAGAAGCGGCTGAAATTACATTGGGGTTGTCTGTTAGAATGTATAAAAGATTATCCCCGGCAAGAAAATATGTGAGTGTAAATGGAATGCTGATATATAATCCCCAGGCAAACAATAGTTTTACTGAGCGTTTGAGATCAGTTTGGTTTTTTGATCCAATAAATTTCCCAACGATTGCTTCTGCTGCGTATGCAAATCCGTCAGTAAGGTAAGAAAACACTAAAAGGTATTGCACCAACACAGTATTTACAGCCAGTATGGTATCATTCACTTTTGCCGATTCGGCAGTAAAAAATGCAAAAACAAAAATTAGGCATAGTGTCCGGATAATGATGTCGAGGTTTACTTTAAAAAACCTTCCCAGTTTTTCCCAATTGAAAAAATTAATTCGCTCCCAAAAACCGAATAAGTATTTATACTTTCTAAAAAAGAAAATTAACCCAATAATCAACCCAACATATTGTGCAATTAATGTACCCCAGGCTACACCATCGGATCGCATTCCCAGGTAATAAACAAAAAACAGGTTTGCACTAATATTTATAATGTTGATAAAAATGGCAATATACATCGGATATTTAGCATTTTGCATTCCTGTATACCAGCCGGATAAAGCCATGATTCCCAGTGAAGCCGGTGCAGCAAGAATTCGGATGTAAAAGTACTCCCGGGCAAGGGTTTCCACTTCAGCAGATCCTTCAATTAAATTGAAGCTAAGTAAGTCAATGGGGTATTGTAAAAGAATAATAATTAATCCGCCGGCAATGGCAAAAAACATGGAACGTCCAAACATGAGGATTAGTTCTTGTTTATCGTCTTTACCATAAGCCTGGGCTGTAAAACCGCTTGTTCCCATACGAAGGAAACTAAAAAAGGCATAGATAAAATTGAATATTAAACCTCCAATAGCAATGGCTCCGATATACAACTTCGATTCAAGATGCCCCAGGATAGCCAGGTCAACCATTCCGAGTAAAGGAACAGTGATGTTACTGATGATATTTGGAATGGCCAGCCTGAGTATTTGTCTGTTCATAGTAGGTTCCAATCAATCTCTCCAAAGCCATTGTTTTGAAGATATAAATTTGTTCGCGAAAAGGGCTTACTTCCAAAAAAGCCATGCGCAGCCGAAAATGGTGATGGATGAGCAGATTTAATAACATGATGTTTATGGAGGTCGATTAATTGTTCTTTGGCCTGGGCAAATTTTCCCCAAAGAATAAAAACAAGTTTATCTTTGTTTTCGGATAGTTTTTGGATGGCCGTATCAGTAAAATGCTCCCATCCCTTATTTTGATGTGATCCGGCTTGATTCGCCCTAACTGTGAGGGTTGCATTTAAAAGGAGGACTCCTTGTTTTGCCCAGTTTTCCAGATTGCCATTTTCTGGGATATTTATTCCAAGGTCGTCTTTTAATTCTTTAAATATATTTTGTAAGGAGGGTGGTTTACGTATCCCGGTTTTTACTGAAAAGCACAGTCCGTTTGCTTGTCCGGGACCATGGTAAGGATCCTGGCCAAGTATTATTACACGAACATTTTCGAAAGGGGTAAAGTTAAATGCAGCAAAAATCTCCGATCCCGGAGGGTAAATTTTAAAATTATTTTTCTCTTCGACTAAGAAATTTTTTAATTCAAAAAAATATGAGGACTTAAATTCATCCGAAAGCACTGTTAACCAGCTATTATCAATTTTAGGATTAATTCCTGACATAATATTTAGAATTTTACGTTATACATTGGCAGATTAATTGCAAATGTAAAAATCAAAGATAACTTTATACTAGCAAATCGTAAAATAATTCTATATTTGTAATTTTAATAATAGTCTATGAAAAAGCTTGTTGTTCTATTACTCGCAATCTTTACCATCGGAATCGTGATGAGTTCGTGTAAATCTACGGAAAGCTGCCCTGCTTATGGTGAGGCGAAGAAATTCCGGGTTGAGCACAGGCGATAGATATTCCATATTTACATGTTAATGGTAAAATAAATATTTGCTAGATTTCGTTTTCTGGTAAATATTTTTTTATTTTTATCGCTGGGCAAAATTATAATTCGAAATGAAGCTTAATTTAATTTTGATAATATTTATATCTGTAATTGCTTCTGCAATTCAGCTTTCTGCTCAGTCGGATATTGTGTTAGATACCTCAAAAAATATCTTACTTTTAAAGGAAAGAAGTTTTGGTGCTATTTTTCATTCGCAAGGATGGGGAATTACATATAGCAGTGGAAAACATAAAACAGCCTTTAAAAAAAGAGTACTGGTAATTGAAATGGTTGAGATGAAATCGGATAAACAAATCCGAATTATCAATCCATATTTTACAAATGCCAAGAGTTTTGTTTATGGTAAATTAAATTCTGTTTTTGTATTTAGGGGCTCCTATGGAAACCATAAGCAGTTGAACCGTAAACCATATTGGGGAGGGGTAGAATTGCGATTTTTATATATGGCTGGTATTTCCCTGGGGGTTGCCAAACCGGTTTACCTTCATATACTTAATCATACTTCGTCAGATATTTATATAACGACCATTGAAAAATTTGATCCTGATGATCATTCTATTGATGATATTTTTGGCCGTGCATCGTTTACAAAGGGTTTTAATGAAATAGGCCTGTATCCTGGATTGCATTTTAAAGTGGGCCTTGATTTTGATTATGCCTCATATAGCACAAAAGTTAAATCGCTGGAAATAGGTGCCATGGTCGATTTATTCCCGAGGCCGATACCCATCATGGCCTTTAATGAACCGCATTATTATTTCCTGACGTTTTACCTGAGTTTTAGTTTTGGTAAACGTTTCAATTAATTTAATAGTGTAATTCAAATTTCTTATTGGGCATTTGTAAATATTATATCTGAATATCTAATAAGCTGTCTAAATTTTGTTTTCATGCCAAAGGCATCCTCCATAGGAGTCCTGTGGACATTTAAGGAGAATTTATAATCACATTAGTGTTAAGTCAACCGTAAAGCGAAAACTACTCATCGGATGACTTATTAACTATCGCAATATGTAACATCCATTATCTACTGTATATAGCAGCTTATAGTCATCCGATGATTTACCAGATCAAGCGACACAATAAAGTTGACTTGACATTAGTATGAATATCGTTAATAATTGGAGTAGAAACAAAAAGAGCTGATAAATATATTTATCAGCTCTTTTTGTTTAGTTAATGAATTTTCTATTTATCAATAATAACACGTTGAGTGAATACTTCCGTTCCCGATTGCATTTGAACTAAGTAAATACCAGTGCCATATTTTTCCAGGTTAATACTATGTGTATTTATTCCTTGTTGGGCTGTAAACTCTTCACTGATTAATATTTCTCCGAGAAGGTTGGAGACCGTAATTTGTATAGAAGTTTGCTTAACAGCATTTAATTCTACAAATAGCAATCCTTGAGTAGGATTAGGATAAATACTTATATTGTTTTCAGTTAAGAGCTCATTAACACCCGATGCTCCCATAATAAAACTCCAGGGGTTACTCCAATCTGTAGTATCTCCTGCAATATAAGCCCTGGTTATCCAATAATAGGTTTCGCCATCTTCTAACATTTCTGGAATTGTTATGGAAGTTTGCTCTGGATTTTCAACTTTAGCGATCATTGAACCATTAAAATTTTCGTTATCAGAATAGGCTACATAATATCCATGAATCCCGGTTACTTCTTCCCATTCCAGTGATGGGAATAAATCTGTTACATAAGATCCGTCAGCAGGGCTAATATGGGTCATTTGATTAATTACTGTTAAACTCCATTTGTCTGACCAGCCTGTTGTATCGGTTGCATGGCGGGCTTTTACATGCCAGTAATAAGTTTCTCCAAAAAGAAGACCTTGCGGAACAAAAGAGTTTGTTTCGCTGTATCCTGTGCATGGATATGAAAATTCAGGATCGGAACAAAATTCATAAATATATTCATAGGTGCCTGAGATTTCTTCCCACTCAACAACTACATCAAGCATTTGCCCTGTAGCTCCATCATCCGGGGCTACATTTACAGGCTTCGCAATTGTAGTAAAATGCTGAACTGAAGACCATCCTGAAGTATCTTGTGAATGCCGACCACGAAGCTGGAAAAAATAGTCTGTTCCAAAATAAAGTTCTGATAAAAATAATTTAGAACTATCGGCATGTGTTGATTTTAATTGTGATACCGGGCTTGAGAAGGCATTGGCGTTTTTCGAAATAATAGTTCCATTTTCACCAACCATAAAACCAAAGCCATCACTAAAAATACTGCATGAATTTAACAATCCTAGTGTTGCTGATGTACCTTCTAACCACTCAACACCATTATATTGAACCAAACCACTTTCCTCTTCTCCAGCAGACCAAACTTCAGTAGATGAGACTGCAGTAATAAAATTTAGATCCATGTTTGTATTTGATTCTTGCTCTGTCCATTCTGTTCCATCGAAATAAACAATAGTACCAGATTTTCCAGCAACCCAACCATTATTTGCATCCAGGAAGCTAACTCCAAA
>Ga0255366_10188_pt1 | contig 12364 bp, 15 predicted proteins | sample ANMaggSeSYBR01C4_FD_182086 | JGI IMG/M metagenome (GOLD analysis project Ga0255366, IMG submission 182086) | Sediment cell enrichment communities from methane seep in Santa Monica Basin, California, United Staets - ANME aggregate JGI... | ecosystem: Environmental > Aquatic > Marine > Cold seeps >... | reverse complement strand
AACTAGGCGAGCGAATTTAAAAGAACAATTAGCCAGTCATAGCGATGAGAGTAATTTAACTAGATATAATCTCTTAAAAGACACGGTTGAAGATTTGCATTTAACTCATGAGGAGATAGAGCGTGATCGTAATACTTTAAAATCGTTAAATAAAATTTTTACCGAAGATTTAGAGGTCCCGACTAAGGAACAAATCAATAATGGGCGAGCATCTTTTTTAAATAAAGACCCCATCGTAGACGAGCCTGTACCTCCTGACCTCGCCGTAGATGAGCTGAGTGATGAGAAAACAGCCAAAGAAACGGGGGTAGATATTGGCACGGAAAAGGCTTTAGAAACGGAATTAGGGCAAGTGACCGCAACCTCTATGAAGCCAGGGGAAGATATAGAAACACTAGGCCCAGAACATACTCATAATTTAACAGAGGCTCAACTGCAAGATTATAAAGAGCGGATGGATTATATTAAGAAGATGGAAAAAAATCACGTAGGCATAGGTAGTTGGTTGAGTGAAGTGACGACATGTTTGATCGGAGGCGCTCCCTAATGGCAATTAGACCCAACCCCCTTGGCGGATGTGTCAAAGTATTTGAAAAAGGCATCAGAGATTTGGAGCTCCTGGATTTGTTTGGTGAAAAAGCATCGGATGAACTGGTTAAGAAGCAATCCCGTATTCAAGTAAACTCTCTCAATACGCAGCTAGAGAAATTGCAGAAAGAAGGTATGCCAGTGAGTCAGGCGGTGAATGTGATCATGGAACAATGGAAAAAAAAATCACGCGGGCTGGATTACAAATATAAAACAAACTGAAATAGGCCATGCATTGGCTCTAAACAACAATATTAAGGCGAGTAAGTTAGCCTATGAAGAGCGTCATAAACGAACCCCCGAGTTGCGGGTGAAGCAATCTCTGAGCACACAAGATTTTGATCGTTATCTCTCGTCTACCTTTTGGTCAGACAAGCATCATCCTGATAGCCATGTTAAAGGCTCTATCTCCGAAATTGCCCAAGTATATGAGGATACCAATACTGCGTTGTTAAGCCGGAATCTTAGCAAACTGAGTGTAGATAATAAGGTAGACTTAACCCATGTGGTAAACCATTTGGAAAATCCAGAGTTACAGGCCCAAGTTACTACTTCTATGATGCAAGGTCGCCAAGATAATTCCTTACCCACCCAAATAGGCAAAGTAATTACGGCCTTGAATGACAAAATGTATAAGGAACAGCGGCGCGTTGGTATAAAAATACGCAATTTGGGGACGGATTATATAACTGCACAGAGCTGGGATATCCAAAAATTAATCGATCCTCCGCAGCATTTATGGGATAAGTATATTAAATCACCCAAAGATGCACTCAATGCTGAACAACGCGAAGAAGCGGCACGGTTAATTTTTGTTAAAGAAGGGGCTATTCATTTCGATTTTAACAAAACCTATACAGATGCCGATACTTCAACTTTAACCAAACGCCTTGATTTATTGAAAGAGGCATATGATTCAATATTAGGAGCTCATAATAAAGGCGAGCCTCCAGTTGCCGGCCACATGGGTGAAAGTTTTATGGCCTATCTTGAAAATAGGTCCCGGTCCTTACATGCATTGAACGGTGCCAGTCGTGTGGAAATGAGCACTAACTTTGGTCGCTCGATGTTAGATAATATAAAACGGCAAATCAAATTTACGGCTAAGAATGTGGCGCTAGTCCAGAAGTTAGGACCGAAGCCCGAACAAGCGTTGCGAGAGATTGAATCGTTTTGGAAAGAGCATTCCCTTGTAGCAGATTGGAAAAAGCGTTCTGAAGAGTTCAAGGAAATCCGCGGTCACTTTCTCGAATTTGATTATTCACAAGCTGGTTTATCTGCACAAGCGTTGGTGAGCAATATTAAATCATCGGTTAATTTATTGAATGTAGGAAATTTTGGGTTAAATTCCTTTCCGGATTCTTGGACCATGATGTCCTATTTACGGGCCTTGAATGCATCGGATAAAGCCAAAATAATTATGAATACCTTTGCTCATTTCTTTTTTAAATCTACCCGGGAAAATAACAAGCCTTTTTTAGATTTTTTTAATATGGCCGAGACAACATTTCGTGAATCTGTGCATGACGTCCTCTTAAAGAATCCAGAAAGTTCCTATAAAGGAAATCGCACCTTAGGAAAAGTCACGGCATACATGGCTAAACTTGGTGGATTAAGTAAGTGGGATCAAGCATTAAAATTAGCCATCAATAAGTTCTGGTCGAAGCGGTTATTTTCGGACACTCATTTAGAATATAAAAAACTCCCCCAAGAAACCCAAGATATATTCGTACAAAACAACATTTCCCCTCAGGAATGGAATGGGATCAGAGTATTAGAGACCGGTAAAGTAAAAATCGGAAAGGAGGGTTACTTGTCACCTAAGTCATATGACAAGCTAACTGACGCAGAGGTCGCCAAGATATATAATATCAACCCGCGGCATACGATGATTTTGGATAACAAGCGCTTGATGCTAGCTACTAAAATGGAAACCGCCATGATGTACCAAGCCAATTATGTGGTGCCTACTTTGAATCCCCGTGGAGATAGAATGTACAAGGTAGCCCAGATAAAAAGCATCCAAACGGGGCCGGCGGCTTATGTACTTTGGGAATTGTTGTCACAATACAAGATGTGGAGTTCTAACTTTTCTAATGTAGTGATGGGAAGAGTGAGTCAAGGACGCGGCACCAACCTGAGTAAGATCGGCAGTCATATGGAGCTAATGATGGGGATCGGATCGGTTTTTTCGTTGATAGATTTTTTTAAAGGTGCTCTCACTAATCGACCGGTGCCAGATTATGATAAGGACCATCCGCTTTTGTCGGCTGGTAAACATGTCACCAAGAGTGCCATTGCTAATTATGGATTATGGGGCATGGCTTTCAATATGCTCAACGGATTTAGCACGGGATCTACATCAGGTTTGAAGATCCCAGCTCTGTCCACAGCGGCCCGCATGTTTAATGATGTTACGGGCGTGGCAATGCCAGGGGAAAGGAGCACTCGGGGGGATAAGGCTGGTCAATTGGTTGGTCATATCTCCGATGCATATTTTCCATGGTCAGTGGTAGTAAATCAATTATTAGCTAAAACTTACACGAACCCTGATAAAAACACAATGTATTAGGAGATATTATGCCTACAGTACCAGAAATTGCTTATACCAACACGGTTCTGAAAAAAACATATGCTGATGTGCTGGCCAATCAGCCCTGGGTAATGTTTTTGAATGGTGTAGATCCTAAATCTGATGTCAAAGTATATCGGCAAGAAGTCGGGTCTAGTCAAATTACCATCATTCCAGCTGCCAATTATGGAATTACGGTTATCTCGGCGGCTCCTTGGGAATTTACTTTGCAGTATACATCCGTGGCCCCTGACCCGGACCCTGACTTTATAGTTATCTTCCGGCGTGTAATTTCTGTGTTCGAAGATTTCCAGCCCGGAGCTTTTTTAAACGCCGACACTTTGAATGCAGCTTTCAATATTGAGACTTTGGCAGCCACGGATTTAACTTATTATCAAGAAAACAGCCGGCCAGGGTATGACGATCAGCAAATTGCCGAGTATGGGGAGTGGGTGCCACCCACAGGGCCTCAAACCGATGACTCAAATGTAAAGTTAGAAGATTCCAATTATAAGCTCCCTTACTTAGCGTCTAGCCCCACCGTAACTAATGGCGATGTATACGTCTGGGGGTATCAAGTTTCAGCTCCCCCAGCCGGTGGCAATCCTCGGGTTGGGGCGTTTGTAGATATATTGCTCACTGGTGCTGGCGATCCTACCGCAGGCCAGTTAAAACAAGACTTAGCACGCACGTGTACTCCTCCCAATGACGAAGGATCGCGCTTGATTGGGACTTGCACCACAACTATTGACAACGTGGGTTGGACGAATGGTCCGGGGCTAAATTTAACCGAATATTTGGGGAATTTATATAATCGCAGCAATACTACATCTGAAAACGGCGCAAATTTAATTGGGTTTAGGTGGAGTGGTGGAGTATATCAAGGGCCAGAATCAGTGCAAGTTGCATTGGATCGGTTGCACAATACTGGTTCCGCTCCGTGGACCACTAACACTGGTGCGGCGGCTATTGGATATGGTGGTTGGAATCTGTTTACATTTAGTGATAATACTGTCGCGGGATGTTTGAACCGTTTAAATGAACCGGCTACTTCCACTACCGATAGCGGGGCTAATTATGTCAAGTGGTGGTCTCCTAATGGAAATGGTAGCAAATCCGTGCAGCAAGGTTTAGCAAGGGCTAGTCAGACGCAGACGTACACGGCAGTAACAGCCGGTGGCAACGGAACTTTCCCCCTTTTTACGGGAGATTTTGCGGATATAAATAATATCAAAATGATAGTGATAGTTAAGATGGGTACCCCAGCAAATACTTGGCTATACGGGGGAGGACTCACTATTCCTGGTCCCATAAGCGCAGTAGCTTATTCTTATGGGATACCTTGGGTTACACCCCAAAATGGGCCAACCCTCGCAGTCCCCAACACCATGCGGCTTAATAAATCGGCTGGGATAAATCCCACCTGGTCTTATACGAATGCTGGTCAGGGCAGCGTAAGGATAACTGCCTATCTCTGGCCTGACTTCTAATGAAAACAAAACTCTGGCTTATAACAGCGGGTTTAGCGGTCATTGCGGGGCTGGAGGCTTCGGGATTTCCCGTTAAATATGTGGATGAAATACAACAATACCTTAAGTGTGTTTTATCCGTCTATTTGGCTTCTGACAGCACCGGTGATATTGTAAAAACGATTGTTCAGCATTTAAGTACACGCGATGTTAAGAGTTCTTCCTCTTCCCGTTGATTTCAAGCCACGTCCCTACCAGCAAAATCTAATCCATGCGTTTTTAAAAGACGCACCCATTCGGCGCGGGTACATAGTGTGGGCCAGGAGAAATGGCAAAGATTTATGTTCTTGGATTATCTTAATTTTAAAAGCATTTCAACGGCGCGGCACATATTATTATCTTTTTCCCACAGCTAGACAAGCACGCAAAGCGGTGTGGTTGGGGATGCTTAAATCTGGCGTATCTTTTTTAGATTTTATTCCTGATCGCCTCATTGAAAGAATCAATAATACCGAAATGCGGATACATCTCATTAATAAGTCTGTTATCCAGCTAATCGGCGCCTCCAATTATAACTACGCAATGGGTACTAATCCGGTAGGTCTTGTATTTAGTGAGTTTGCTCTTCAAACTCCACTGGCATACACCTATTTATTGCCAATCATTACAGAAAATCGCGGTTGGTGTATTCTTAATACTACACCTCGGGGGCACAATCATGCTTACAAATTATATGAACAAGTTAAGAACAACCCAAATTGGTATACGAGCACGGAGAATGTGGCTACTTCTACACTTTCGGTGGGTGCTGGCAAAAGTGTGGTTACGCCACAAGATATCCAAGAAGCCAAGGACGCGGGGATGAGTTATGAGTTAATAGCGCAAGAATTTTTTTGCAGTTGGTCTAGTGGGTTAGAGACCGCGTATTTTTCTAAATATTTGGCCCGTTCTCGTGGCCAGAACATGATAAAAAAACTGCCCTTTACCCACAAAAGAGTTTACACGTTTTGGGATTTGGGGATGCGCGATCCTACTGCCATTTTTTTCGTAGCTTTTGATGAGCAGCACATTTATATCATGGATTATTATGAAAACAATCGGCTAGGTATGGAGCATTATGTTGAGTATGTGATGCGATTTAAGGAAAAGCACAATTGTGTCTATGGTGGTCACTTTGCCCCTCATGATATTAAAGTTCAGGAATATTCCACAGGTGAGACTAGGTTAGATAGGGCTAGACAGCTAGGCGTTAGCTTTAAAATAGTCCCGAAGCCCAAATCAAAGATACATGCTATCGATGTATTGCGTGGTATTTTTGATTTAATCTACTTTAATCAGCCGCGTTGTGAGCGAGTGATAGATTGTTTAATGCAGTATCATGCTTCTATTAATCACCAAGGTGGGGAAGACAAGCCGGCTAGGGACTGGAGCACCCATTGTGCCGATGCGATCATGCTGATTGGCCAGGCTTACGTTGCTGGTTTTTTACCAATTAAGCCCAGCACCTCTTATAAAAAATTCATTTATAACGAGGCTGCCTTTGATTTTATTACTCCGGGCTGAGTTGTTGTTTGAGTGTCAAATAGATCGGGTAGGCTTCTTTGCATGCTTCTTTTGGATAGATAGTTTTCAATTCTATCCAGGTAGCTTGTAATTCTTTTATACTGTCAGCCTCATTGATAGCTTCTATTATGGTAGCTATTTCTTCTTGAGCCGTGGGGTTGGCTACAGGTGCTGGAGCTATTTCTTTGGGGGTTACGGGCTTATTATCATAGTACTCAACGTCCTCACCCTTGCCGCCAGGGATCAAAAATACTTTTAATAGCCCGTTTTTAACTGCATACGCCAAGGCTTTGCCCACCGATGTATCATCCAATCTAACGCTAATGCCAACTTGATTATAAGATTCCCAATCTTCTGGATTCTCTGCATTTATTATTTTCATTTTTACAACAATCAGAAGACCGCTCCCAAATTGATGCCAGGATTCTAGGGTGTTGTGAAAGCTCACTTTGTGTTTAATGAAAGCTGATCTAAATGCATTAAGGACGTCATCCACGGCTATATAATTATACTTTTGATGGGCATTTTTACCTTTTTTAGCTATACCGGCTATATCAGCCATGATTTTTAATTTTTTGAGCTGTAAATTAATACAGTCTGAGGATCCTTTTGCCATTCTTGGCCTCCTTCCATGTTGCTAGTGTGTTTTGGTTATCTTTTATTCCTTCACTCTCGCCAATAAATGAGGTAATGAGCGCATCCAGACGTTCTTTCTGGCCCAATAATTTCTTAAGCTCGCCCCTCAGCGATTTGTCTTTAAGTATGACCCTTTTGATTTTTTCGCTACAGTTTTTATAGTCTGCTTTGTGTTTGGGATAGATTTGATTCGCGTCCAGAGCGCTCACGGGTGGGGGCGCAGTTTCTTTTAATACATAATTATTCCAGAACTTTTTCACTGCCGACCGCATACGTACAGATAGACTATAGTCGCGCTCAAAATAATAAATCCGAAAATCATCCACCCCTCCCAGCAACACCGCCAAGTATGCATAACTTCGATTAGTTACCATCATGTACCAATTTATTTGATAATAATACTGAATTGGAACATCATCTTTTGTGCTCTCTGTAGCTTTTCTCGGAGTTCCCCACGATTTTTGTAAGAGGGCATTAAGTCCAGCGGTTTTAGCTTCAAATATACCATCATCGCCTATTAAGCCATCAACATGGGCTATCATATAATCATATTTGGGGTGTTTAATCACTGGCACATCACGCTGGACGCGTAGGTTGGTTTTAGATTCAAACAAATCAATCACGATTGGTTCTAATCTATTACCGCACTCTAATTTAAGTTCAATTTTTTTGAGATGATCGCTTTGTCGTGAGGGTTTGCCACATTTTTCTAGCCACACCTCGACCGCGGTTCGCCACGGATTGACGCCCATAATACCACTGACATCCGTACCCCCAACCGCTCTACGCCTCTCCGCGATAAGTTTCGTTTTGTCTAACTTGTTCATAATCATCACTCAAGCATTCCATTAAAGAATTTTCACACATCACAAAAAATTCAGCTTGTAAGTGTAGGATAAGATCGGCATCTAGCGCTTTTATATCTACATCCCAGCTAGAAAGTAAGGTCAAGAGGTTGGCTCTAAAGCATGTGAGATAGTTGGTTGGTTCTACTAGAATATCATCAAAATGATCTGCATTATCTGCCAAGAAATGACCATATGCCACGGCTCTAGATAAATGAGATAATTCTGCAAAGGTGGGGGTTTGGGTTGCTGCAAGTTCGCGCAAATGGTTAAAATACGTTGACATAATGATCTTGACATCTTTATTTCAACCGTTATCATACGCTTAATCGAACGGCGGGCGCAAACGCCCACCATCCTGACCAAAGAAGGCGTTGCATTAGTCATCTTTGGTCTTCGTCAGCTTCTTTGGAGTAACAAACGAATGACAGCAGAATACCACACAAATGATCGCTGTCAAGCCCATCTACTCAAAAATAAGTTAAAAAAAGCCCCTTATCTAGTCTATCCCATGACTTATTATGACTTTAGGGTTAAATATGGCAAATTGTCGTTGGAAGCTTATGACCTATACATGGTTTTGCTTCATTTAAAAACCCCTTCCAAAGGGGCACGCTACCCTTACCTAACTCTTATGACCATGGGAGCCTTTAATACGCCGCTGGTGTTTAGAAAGGCCCGCCACCTTTTGCATCAGGAAAAGATTATTAACTTTGCGGCCCATGCTCATAATCTGCAACCTGGGCTATACAAAATTTTATCTCCCCCTCCTAAGAACGCCCCATTCATCCTTCTTCCCCATGATATTAAACGGGTTTTTTATCAATTGCTGGTAGAGAAAACTCTCTCGCGTAAAGCTATGCATTTATATTTTTATTTATTTGCTTTGAGTCGTAAATCATCTTTCCCACCTTCTCTTCTCATCTCTCCTGTGGCTATTCAACGTGCCCTTTTTCTTCCTTCCCGTACCTTCTGGCATTGCATTGACCGTTTAAAATCTTTGCGTTATTTAGATCTAGCTCCTTCACCTACCCAACACCACCACTCCGATCTGCTCCTATTCGTGCCCATGATTGATGAGACAACTTATTCCCCCCGTGCCACTCAACAACCAAAAGAGTTAGCCACTCAGCAGCACGCCGAAGACGTCCTCGCCATCATCAAAAATCAGCTTCAGGAACAGGAACCAAAGGCAGTCTAGACCCTCTAAAATTCTATCCCCACTATCCACAGATTGTTCAATTTTTGACCGTGCCAAATCGTACACCCACCGTGCCAAATCGTCACCCTAGACACCGTGCCAAATCGTCACCCATTATTAATATATACAATATATTAATATAGCTTTTCCATTTTTTTTAAACCTTATTTCCGGACATTAGTGTACAAATGTTGAACAGTTACATTTAAATTATGTATAAAAAAAGGGCCGGAGCCCTTCTTTTTTCTTTTACCAAGAGTCCCTATTTTTTAAGGGCTATCAGAAAAAAACAGTAGGTTAATTTCTCCCGTACTCTTGGAGCGTGTGATGACGCACCGTCACTTCGATAGAATCTAATTTGTCAGCATCTAAGCGAGCCATGACTTTCTGCAATTGAGGTTGAGTTAAAAACGGGGCAACATCTGCTAATGAACCCCCAGCGGCTAATTTCGTGTAATATTCATCTGCAATATACAAACAGCTCTCAGACTCGTTAACGCGGTTGTATAGATACATTCTTTTCATTGTCATTGCTCCTAATTTGAGTTTTAAGGTGGTTAAGTGCGTTTATCCCCATGTCTATAGGGTAAGATCACAAAACCTCTTAAAATCGATCTCAGGAGGTCTGAGGGTGAGGAGGAGGATAGTTGTGGTTTAACTCTGGTTCTGATATTACTAGTGTGTTCTAACATTATTTTTCCTGTATTGTTATTGTTATTCAAGGGTCAATCTCCAATTTGGCCCTTCTCCTATATTTTGCCCCCCCACTTGACCACAGTTTGCTTAACTACCCCCCCACGTCTGGTATGTTTGTATTTAGATGACGGTTCATATTTCGGTTGATTCCCTGCATTTATATCCGTTCTCCGCTGCGACTCCTCATTTTCGCATTCAATATCTCTCTTATTAAGCTCTAAAGCACGATGGTCTTGTCCGCAATTTGCACATTTCCTATACATATCTCTTAGTATGCCCAACCCCCAAGTATCCGCCATATCTTTCCTTCCTTGTGCGCGTTGTAGTTTTTCTACTCCTGTAACGCTTGCCGTATCTCTTGCACTAACTTGCTTTCTTCTTCATAGACTTTCTCACTATTTTTTGCGATGTGCTCAGCCGTCAGACCCGTGTAAAAGAGCTGAATCGAAGGATGAGTTAAGCAATGCCTCCAGATGTAATCTCTGGTTGTATTGTGTAATTTGGCTGTGGCTGTCACTGTGTGCCCTGCCTGTAATGATTGAATGATGTTCAGAGCGAGGATGGAATTGTGCGGCGGTCTCCCTTGACGCTGATATTTTATCAAACCTATAGTGCTCGCCAATTTCTCCAATTGATGCGTATTAACAAACTCGCCTAAATATTCAAGCTGTTCAATCGCGGGACAATTTCCATTACTCGTGTCTAATCCTTCTTTCACTGATTTAAGCGTTGTGTTAAATTCCCGCAAATATCTGATGCCTCGTTTGATTTCCTTGAGACTACTAAACAGCCGCGAGAGATCGTGAATCCAAATTGTGTTGCCCTGACTTTTGACCATTTCTAATAGCCCAAGCCCAGCCAATCTGACACCAATAGCCTGTCTGATTAATCGGCGCTTACTGCTCTGAACCAGGTGCATTGACTCGCCCGCCGCCCCTTGGATTGATTTGATTTGATACTCTGGACTAAATGCATGTAATGCTATACCTGATGATCTAATTAATGCTATATTCATATTTATCTGACACTCCTTTTGTAAGCTGCCTATGCGGCAGTGAACAAACACCCACAACTTAAGTTAGCTCTGGAGATTTTCTAAGCTGCCTATGCGGCAGTGAACGGGCTAGTATAGCGGCTCTCTATCTTCGCTACTTTCTAAGCTGCCTATGCGGCAGTGAACCTTAGGCTTTGGGAGTCAAAAATTCAGCTTCTTTTCTAAGCTGCCTATGCGGCAGTGAACAAAGCACCGTGCCCTAACCTGCTTCTTGCATTTTTCTAAGCTGCCTATGCGGCAGTGAACCGTTAATGTCCAACGCAAACGCATTGTCTGCCTTTCTAAGCTGCCTATGCGGCAGTGAACAATTTGTTGCTAAGAAATTTCATGATATAATTATCAGACACACATTACAAGAGATTGTATGAAAAAGATTAAGATCCCTGAGCACCGACCCATTTCGCTGCCCAAAACTATTGATGAAAAAGCTGAACACCTGCTTCATCCCCAGGATTTGAAACGTTTGAACGCCCTGCGTGAATCATATTGGAAGGCTTGTCAGATTGAAAGTCAGCTCAACCCACTGTCCGAAGCGGAGTGTGATCACATGCTCGCCTTCTGTAGCGCGGGCTTCACCTTAGATGAATCGCTTGCTGAAATCGGATTGACGCGCCGAGTGTGGAATGATTTATGCGCTACTTATGATTCTATGAAGAAACTGTCGGAAGCCTGCGATCAATTATTAAAGAGTCATTGCGATCGGCTTTTGGAGCTTAGTATTAGAGATACGAAGGTAAATTTACAGTCAGTGAAAATCAAATTATCTGAGTGTCGGCTGGCTGATTCGAGTGTTATTGATGTGTCAGAATTTACAAAACTCACTGTTGATAAACAAGGTGCATATATTATGAATTGCTTAGCGTCTGGTGTGATAAGTGTGAAGATGAGTCATCAGCTGCTCGATGTGTTGACGCGCGTGAATGATTTAGTAAATGTACCCGCGCTGGAGAAGCAGGTACAGAGCTTACAAGACCGGCTGGATTAAACCAGGTTGAATCTATTCACAGGTCGTAATCTTAAATTACCTTTGGCGCTTTGCTTAAGAAATTGCTGCTGCTCGAATACTTTCATAATAAGCTTGCTAAGTTTTTGGGCATCTGGGTGCTCTTGGCTCATCATATGAACAAGCACTGTAAACCCCGCGGCCTGCGACATGTACGCACAGAACTCTTTATTAAGAAGTGCTGCCTGTTTGTAAATGGTGCCTTTGTTTTCTGCTGATGCACGGGCTAGCCCGCGTAACAAGGTTCGCGTGGTATGAAAATGCTTAAGTACTAATTGGGTTAAGTCTTTAATTTTCGACGGGGTAGTCACAAAAAATGCTGCGTCTACAAATGTAACGCTATCTAAGTCGTAATGTTCCATATTCTTTCCTTCGCTTGTGTATATTTGTGATTGATATTCAAATTCTCTGCATACTTCTTCCCACTCCTGGGCCTTGCTCACTGCGGTAGGACGGTCATTACCGCCAGTTAGAGCTGCCTTTAATTTGCCAGCTTTTTGGTCAAATTCGTGGGTTTGTAAGTATGATCGGGCTTTTGCTATTGCTTCTCTGGCTTGTATTAGATTGTTATTCATTATATTTACCTCTATTAGATAGCGGATGATAACTTAGTGCCCGATATTCATCAATAGTTCAGGGTTTAGCCCCGAAGGGCTGGTTTGATTAAGATTTTGTTGTCTTTGGATTATTTGAGGGGTGGTTTTCAAGCCACATCGCCAATAACTCTGGATGATCAA
>Ga0255366_10187_pt1 | contig 12372 bp, 7 predicted proteins | sample ANMaggSeSYBR01C4_FD_182086 | JGI IMG/M metagenome (GOLD analysis project Ga0255366, IMG submission 182086) | Sediment cell enrichment communities from methane seep in Santa Monica Basin, California, United Staets - ANME aggregate JGI... | ecosystem: Environmental > Aquatic > Marine > Cold seeps >... | reverse complement strand
GTAATGAATACGAGAAATCCCGACTAATGAAATATAAATTCCTCTTTGATTAAAGAATCGATGCAGGACAAACTAATATGAACTAAATTTTACAAATATGAAACGCATAAAACTGTTATTGATCTTATGTGGCCTCCTGATTTTTGAATTGTCGAATGCCCAGGATGGATTGGTTGCACACTGGAGTTTTGATAGTATTTCCAATAATCAATTTATTGATCATGTTACAAACCAAACGGGGGGAACAGTATATGGTTGCCAGTCAGTTCCGGGGCCTGTTGGAAATGCGCTTGATTTTGACGGATTAGATGATTATGCCAGGATACCTGGTGACGGCATATTACCACCTATTGTATTATCAGGTTTATCGGAAGGAAGTATCTCTGTATGGTTCAGGGTAGATAATATTCCTACAATTAGTGGGATCAGACCCATATTTTACTATGGTAGGGAATTTGGGTGTGATTTTTTTGATGCTGCTAATGAAGGACTGATCATTGAAGTGGGACATGCTCCGATACATGCTGGCTCAAAGAGGTTGTATTTTACTATGTGGACAAATGGTTGTACTTACCCTTCATTTTGTTATAATTCGGGATCTTCTATGGTTCAAGGTGAATGGTATCACTATGTTGCTGTAGTCGGTAGTAATTTCAATACCGGATACCTGAATGGCCAGATCATGACTGACAGGCATTATAATTTTGGCAACTCCAGTACTCACGAATTCTTTTCAGATGCTTTAGCTCATGAAAACCTTATGATTGGAAGGGGTTACTGGGATTCAAAAGAGATGTTCTTTAAAGGGGCTATTGATGAAGTCAAGATTTTCGATCATGCATTAACACAGGAAGAAGTTGATGTACTTTATTTGGAAGGTAACCCGCTTTCTATATCTCTTCAGGATGGAGATAATAATGCGATAACTGTCTATCCTAATCCTGCCAATGAAAATATAAGCCTGAATATTCCCAACTACTTTAATAAGCAATTAACTTTTATTGTTTATAGTAGTACTGGTGTGCTTGTGTATCAGTCAAAAGTTTCCGGAATTAATAAAACAAATACAATAGACTTAAGCAGTCTGCCCAAGGGAATCTATTTTTATACATTAAAAGAAGGTTCCAGGATTCTGAATACGGATAAGTTAATTATTCAATAATCCCAGCTAATTATTGGTTGAGTTCATTACAAAAGCCGCTTTCTTGCCACTAAAGCACTAAAACTCAAAATTCCACTAAAGTTATTGGCTGGTATTCATTGTTTTGTGTCCCGCACATGCGGGATTGTGCCTTTGTGTTTTTGTGGCATTTTTTAATTTTTAATTTTTCGGAGTAGACTCATAATTAGATATTAAATTTATCATGAGATAAATATAATTTATCAGCATCATCCAGTTTTGGAAGCATCGTTTCCTTTTTTTTCTGAAAACGTTGCATTCGTCTTAATATCTTATCAAGCATTTTCACTGCTTTTTCAATATATACTCCTTTATTTAGCATTACACACTCAGCACGTTGGGCCATGGCTGCATCTGTAATTTCGGCCCTTGAAGGAACTCCTTTTTTTGCAAGGTTTTCCAATACCTGTGTTGCCCAAACATCGGGGATATGTGCTGCTTCACAAATACGTAATATCTCTTCCTGGATGCTGGCAAAGTTTTTCCAGCCTGTTTCAATAGCAAGGTCTCCACGCGCAATCATGACTCCTATTGGAAAAGTTTGCATCGCTCTTAAAAGTATCCGCGGTAAGTTTTTAAAACCCTTTTGAGTTTCAATTTTTAATATAATTCCAACAGAAGTTTCATATTTAGTAAGCTCATCAAATAGCTGCTGTACATCATTTTCATCATTTACAAATGATAAGTTTACTGTATCAGCATTAACGGCTACAAATTCCAAATCCTTTTTGTCTTTTTCGGTTAAGCCGCTTACTTTCAAATCACTATCAGGCAAGTTGATCCCTTTGTCAGCTTTTAGTTTGCTGCCGGTATCTTTTGCATATGTAATCTTTATCAAGAGTTCATCATCATTTACATCCTCGATGATTCCTTCAATCTTCCCATCATCAAAAAATACAGGTTCACCCTTTTTAACGTCTTTAAATATTTCGGGGAGTGTACAGGAAATGTGGGCATGATGAAGGAGTTTTGCATTTTCATCATATTGAGCAGGTTCACCCGGCATAGGATCTTTGTGAAGGATAAGATAATCATTTATCTTCAGGCTAATGTGTTGTTCAAGTGGTAGCAATTCACCTACCTCATGTGCCAGCTTCTCTGTATTATCTGGTTTGAATAATTTTAATTTGGTTCCTGACGAAACATAGGCTGAAGTATAACAATATCCCCATCTTCCATTTCCTTTTCTCCCATCAATGATAAATTTAATTTTTTTGTCCCGTGTGTCTGTTAAATGAATGCTATCACCTCTTTTAATGTTTTTAAACCATTCTTCACTTACAGGAATATGTGCAAGTGCCGTATCATCCGGTGGTGGGAAATCCGGAGGGGCAATCCAGATTTTAGCCGGATTAACGACCATTCCCTTCACATCTTTTTCCGGCTTGATATGAATTATTTTGGGTCCGGGTTGCATAGAACCGGTTCTTAGTTTAGGGCCACCCAAATCCATCATAACTTTGCAGCTTTTTGTAAGCTTATCACTTGATTGACGGATGTTGGCAATCATTTTTTCCCAGGTTGCCGGGTTGTCGTGTGCACAATTGATCCGGGCACTGTTCATGCCCAGGTTCATCAAATGGTTGACCAGTGTATAATCATCACCTGCTGATCCGGGAAGCGTGACCATAATCCTGGTACGCCGCTTTTTTGATTTATATCCAAATAAAAGTTTTGTATTGCGGTTTAGTATTTTTTTACTCTTTTTTATTGAGATAATTCCTTTTCTTTTTTCCCTGCCGGGTTTACCCAATAAATGATTCAATATGGAGCTGATAGTGAGCAAACTTTTCATTACATGGGCTTCCACATTCGACAAACTGGGTAATCCCAGATCTCTTAGTTGATCTTGTAAATGATCAATATCAAAGCTTCTTAAACCAAGATAATGCACCAGGTTTAATGCACTTTTCCGGTAAATGGGATGGACTTTTCCTATTTCATCAGAATAATTGTTTTCAATTTCTTTTATCTTTATAATTATTTCGTTAATCTGATGGTTTAGTGTCTGTAATTTAGCCTCTTGTGTTATCATGGATTGTTAATGATTAAATGCGTAAATGTGTGAATGATTGTCCAAAGGACTCCTATGGAGAATGAGTGAATGATTTTTATTGAATATTTTCTGTACAATATATTTAAAGTTGTTTTCATAATTTTCACAAATGATTGATTCATCCTTTTATTCAATCATTTTTTTTAAACGTTTATAAAGGCGAATACAAATGCAAGTACAGAAATGATTATACCGATCATAAATACATTATAAGCAATTCGCAGAAGCTTATATTTTTTTGCAAGTACTTTACCCAATGAATGCTGATCTTTGATCATTGTAGAATAAAGGTTCTCGTCATTTTTCATTAGTTCACCAATGGCCCATTCATAATCATCCAGTTTCATGTTGTAAAAGTTGCCGAAGAACAGCAAATTCACTTTGTTTTGTTTAATGTCTTCTTTGGTGAATTTCCCGGATGAAATATTTGGCCTGGTAGACAAAATAGCAAACACAATTGTCACCAAACAAAATACCAAAAATATTAGTGTTGGTAGAATAATATTCGGGACTTCTTCGAATCGTGTAACCAGTACGGTCATGGTAATAGACATAATGATGGCATTAACCGAGATTAAAATGTTTGATTTATTATCAGCTATGGAGCTCAAGCTGATCTGATTACGTGCAGTAAGCCTGAACATTGATTCAACACCACGTGAATAGCCTTTTGTTTTCTTTTGTTTTGTTTCGAGAAGCTTTTTCTCTTTTTCTTGTTCTAACATATATATTTCCTTTTGTATCAGTTGTAAATTATTATCTTTTTTTAGTTGAAGTTCTTTTTTAGCAAAATCGGTATGATACTCATGTTTCTTAAAAAACTTTACTGACATTGTATGAAATTTGCGCTTACTGATTTTCTCACCTGAAATAAAGACCAATTCTTTCCGCAGTTTTTCAATTCGTTCAAAATAATTTTCTTCTGAAAGATGCTTAAGGTCTGCATCACAAAGGACCCGGGAGATAAAATCTTTTGGCTGCTGAGGTATGCAAGTGGCCAGAATGCAATTTATTACCTGGGTTATTATACTGTCATCAATACCCTTTGAAGTTAAAAATTCAGCAGCAATTTGGGCACTTTCCTTTTCATTATTCTCTGGAGTAATAATAAAGCCTATATCGTGGAACCAGGCACAAAATTTTACTATGTTTATTTCCTCCTCGCTTAATCCACTTTTCTTTCCTATTAACTCAGAGCTATCAGCCACGTACTTGACATGATCAATAGAGTGGTATTCATAACCATCAGATAATCTTTCTGCCAAAAGTTTGGTTACATAATCACCAGCCTCCTGAACCAAATCAGCATTTATTTTTTTCATTGGTATTGTTCTTTATTTTTAATTTTGAAGGGTTATATGTCCTGGTGTTTTTGTGGCAAGAGTTCTTCGTTTTTTCGCCACTAAAGCACTAATTCCCACTAAATCATTATCCTATAAAATTAATTAAAATAAAAACTTAAATGTAAAAGTTATTAAACTTTCTTCGTATGACCTGTTGTAGGTTAATGTCAATGCTGTAAAATCAAATGGTGTTAGCCATATTCCAATACCATAACCATCATGCCACCTGCTGGAATTTTCACCATTTACCCATACCCGGCCTAAATCATTGAAGATGAAAAATCCAGTTTGGCCATTGAAAATATAACTTTTGATATTCAGCAATTTAATTCGAATCTCTGTATTCTGGTAAAATGAATGATCACCCGCAAAACGATTGCTTCTAAATCCCCGGAGATTAGTTTTCTGTCCCAGGAAATTTGAGTGATAAAATTCGTGGTCCCCAATATTGCTTGCTCCTCCAAACCGGAATGCAAAAACAACCCGTGGATCTTTTCTGAAGCTTAAATAAAAACTCAGATCAGATCGAATTTTAATAAAGTTCCTTCCGTCCTCTCTAATACTATAAAATCCTATAGCTTCTGTTTTCCACAAAACCCCTCTTGTTGGTACAACTTTATTTGTTCTCGTATCAATATTTATAACGGCATTTAAACCTATATAATGATGGGGTAAATAGGCCGATGAATCAAGGTATTGCGGATAAGCGTCCCCAATAAACCTATCGGTAGTATCTGTTACCTTAAAGTATTGGTAAAAAGCGCCAAATGAATAATCAAATTGATTGCTAATGGTTTGTTTCAACCTTGGATTCGCCCAGGCATATTGATACCGTACACGATAATATGCTTTATCATTGGTGACTTTTTTAGTTTCATTACCAAGGCCATAAAAATAATCCACATTTCTCGGAAAGCTTATATCAGCATCTAGTTCCAGGTCAAATGTTTGCGAAAAAGCAGAGAATAAGCCACTATAACCAATGGCAAAAGCACCCGTACGAATAGCTAGCGTTCCACGAACTTTATGAATGGTAGAATCCCTGAAATTGTAGCGATTAAAAATAACTCCTCCGCCTATATAAATCCCATCATCGATATTATAGCCGGCCATTAATAATGGCATGGTTTTATTGTACTTAAATTGCTTTCGATCGTATTTATTGATTGATTTCTTTTTTGATAATTGAAGACGTGTTTCATTGCTTTTAATAATGATGTTATCCTTATCCTTGCGATCGTAAATGATGGTTTTTTTTCCCAACCCACTAACTTTGGATTTATCGATAATTGAATCATTTCCTTTGCCTCCTATTATCCTGACTTTTATACCTTTCTTTCCAGTTCCATTAACTATAAAAGCGTCTTTTCCCTTTAAACCATACAACCTGATTTCTTTAGTCTCATCGTATTTAAACTCCCGAGAATAGAGTTGTTCTTTTATCTTACCCTTTTTATCACTTAAGGCAAAAACATTCACAACAGTATTCCCATTTTCCTGTCGGGTTACATCAAAAAGCTCACGTTCTTTAGTTCCCACTACATCAACTGATTTAGAAAGAAAAAGGTAATATTCAGAAGCATAATCATGTAAGAATTCTCTTCTTGAAATCAATTTATTTTCAATTTCAATTCCAGTCGAATCGTATACGTTTTGAGGTAACGAATGTATGGCTTGTCTGATAATAGTATCTGTTACATCTGTTTGTATATCTTTTGTAATTGTCATCCAGTCATCAAGGCTCGGTTCTGTCATAAACGATCTGTCAAAATAACGGGCATTAAATCCCAGTCCTTTGACATTTTTAATGGTGTAATCAAATCCCTGAAATTTGGGCATTATAAAATCACGACTGGCAAACCACATAATCACACCTTCACTAACAAAAAACACCTGGTCACGATCACGGGGTATGGGTTTATAAATTGTCTTTTTGTCTTTTTTAAATGTAGCCCATCGCCATTGATCATCATGCCTGTCCCAGTCATTGATGAATAAATCGAACAAACGGGCCCGAACAACTGCCTGTTGATCTACCTGGTGATTTTGATTGTCCTGTGTTTTGTCAACAACCTTTGCTGTGTTTACTATTTTTTCTGAGTTTTCAAAGCTTTCCACATCATCCCTGTTTCCGGCAGGTCGTTCTTCAAATAAAAATACCCCGTTGGCCATTTCTTCCCTGTAGATTCCAAGCCTTGGATCATCAGGAACCCAAACTATTTTCGGATTGGTATGCATTACTCCAGCAGCATCAGCCAATATGGGAACGGTAACTGCAGAAAAAGGATGAGAAGCTGATATGCCATCCTGAACAGCATCGGCAGCTATGGTATTTTGTAAATTTTCGGCCAGGGCTTTATCTACGTATTTATTTACCGAACGCAATACATATTGTTTCCCATCAGTGTCCTCCATCCTAATGGATTTGGTTTGCTGACCACCACCTCTCTTTAAAATTTCTAAACCCCCTTTTGCACTTCCGATGTCAAATACAGGAAGCTCAACAGTAGTGTTCCAGATATTCCGGTAATTGTCTCCCATCCAAAATCGATGAAATTTACCTTTTGCATAAATTTCACTAATTTTTATCTGAGCTGTACTGTCTGTAAAATCAAGGTTTTGAATTTCAGCTTCTTTTTTTTCCGGATCAAACACCTGTTTCGTAAATAATTTTTTACGGTATACAACTTCACCAGTTGTTGAGCTATCGGGGCTTATAAATTCCATCCAGACATTGTCATTTGAATAAAATGATAACTTATTGAATCCTGCACTTTGGTAGGCAAAATCAGTTTTTTTCTCTTTTCGTGCTATGTAAGTGCCTTCTCCGCCACCGCCACTTAAAATATGATGTAAGCTGTCTTTTTCAAAATATTGCAAATTGTGTTCATGGCCGGCAGCATATATTACATTGGGATATTCCCGCAAAATTTCCAATAATGTTTCTTTGAATATTTTATATTCGGGATGAGCAAGGTCCTGTATATTCCCCAGGTATTTTCGATAAGCAATATAAATAAAACCGGGCAGGGGAAGGTACATCCAGTTTTTTATCTCCAGCAAAGGAAATAACAAATAGGAAGCGGGGAAATGTCCCCCATGTTTACCAACACTGAACAATGGATGATGAGCTGCAAAAATGACTTTTTTATCTCGGTTTCTTCGAAGGGCATCTTCAATTTGAATGAAAAATTCAGTATCGTCAACAAATCCACATTCTCCATCCGATCCGGCTTTTTCATTTTTTTGGAACCACCATTGAGAATCAAAAACAATTAATGTAATATCATTTGACAATTCTAATTCAACGGGTCCGGGACAGCCCAGGTCAGGTAAATATACATTGCCACGGTTCAGGTATTGTTCAATATACAATTCTTCGTTTTTAACTGATTCCCAGCCTTGCGGACGACCTCGTGACCAATCATGATTCCCAGGTAAAAAAACAACTTCCCCATTAAAAGAATCAAGCGTATTGAGAATATGTTTCAGGTTTTGTTCAGCTTCATTGAAGCTTTTATCAGTTGAATCAGGTAATCCAAGAGGATACAGGATATCACCTAAAAAAATTACTGCACTTTGATTTCCTTCTTTTGAAATATGATTCTTGAGCAGTTTTAAATTTTCACTGTCAGGTAGCGGGAATTTAATATCACCCAGCAGGTAAACGGTATATAATAATTCGGTAGAATCTTCAGGAATGCTTTGTTTCTGGTTCTCATTTCCAGGAGCATAATATATTTTTTGTGCTGACCCAATCAGAAAAGAAACCAGCAGGAAAGTCGTAAGTATTTTTTTATGTAAGCGGATTCTCATAGTAATCCACAATGAGTTATTATTTATTTGATTCAAACTTTAAAATTGTTCCTTCATCTCCATCTCCTTCGTTCGATATGTATAGTGTTCCATTTGGGCTAAAACAAATTCCTTCGGGCTTCGGAAAGTATTTCGACCTTAATTTTATCATTGCCATCATAACGCCTAACCGGTTAAAAACCATCAAAAGATTACCTACAGATCCCAGAATGTATATATTTCCTGAAATGGGGTGAATGGCTATTCCTGAAGGCTGAAAAGAAACATCTCCTTTGGATGAATCGAAATAGGCCAGTAATTCAACTCCCATCTGGGTCATGGTATTATAGTTTTTATAGTATTTGATTGTATCCATTTCGATCAATAAAAATGGCTTTAAATCAATCAGATTGGTTTTGAGGTTGAAACTGTAAATGGCTTTAAACTCTTTCCCTTCTTTTTCATCAACAAAAGGATGTCCTTTGCATGCAATCAGAAGTTGATTGTTCTGGGGATCATATACAAGACCCTCTGCATCATTTTTACCCGATAAAGCGGTTGTAATTTTTTTAACTGCAGGTTCAGGATCGTTCAGGAAATTTATTACTTTGTATAAAGTTCCATTACTTTTTAATACCCAGGCATCATTTTCAATAATATCGATGCCTTCATAATCCCCAGCATCACCAAAATCTATTTTTTTTTCAACTCCCCCGGCTTTTAAATTAAAAATGTAAATATTTCCTTTTTCATCCTGAACGCAAGCAAGTCTGTGTTTATCTAAATAGCTCAAACCTGAAACTTCTATTAGTTTTTTTGGTAGGTCCCACGATCTATCTGGTTCGGCTAATTGATAAGGAAAATTATAACCGGTATGTTCGAATAATTTATATTTATCACTATCCTGCGAAAAAACTGTGATATAAAATAAGAATAATATCAACGATATGATTGTTTGTTTAAGCTGCATATTTTTCACTTACCTTTTTTAATTTTTTTAATCCGTCTTCAGTTCGTTTCTTGAGCATTTTACGTACCATCGGTTTCATCAGCTTTCCGAACCACGACTTTATTTTAAAATCTACTTCTATCTTAATAAGGGTTTGGTCTTCTTTTTTTTCAAAGGTATAAATACTAATGATATCACGCAGTCCTTTAAACTCATTCAATCGTTCACCATAAACGATTTGATCTTTATGTTCCATTCTTCCAATTGATTCGATATCCAATGAATCATTCCCCACCAGGCATGTATGTAAAGAACCTGTTTTGTTCAGGCTTTTTCCATGTAAAATAATCTCTTTGATATCTTCGTTCCATTCCATCCGTTTATCCAGGTTGGTAAAGTTTTCATAAATAAGGTCAACGGGGGCATGAATGGTTTTCTCGATAGTTATTAAATCAGGACTTAATCCCGGAAAGGAGATTTGAGATGGTTTAATTAGTTCTTTTAAAAGGTTTTTAATAGGAATGTAAGAATAGTCAAATTTCCCTAAATTCTTATATGTTTCACTCCCTCTTTTAATGGATATCCACTCCTTTTTATCTATTCCAATTGAACTGGAGTTAAGTTTAAATTGATCAGTAATTAAAATATATTCATTTTCAGGGATTGAATTCTTTAAAAGTCTATGAGCAAGGATCACATCCGATCCGTGTAATTTCTGATGATCTTTAATGTTGATTTTCTCGACATCACCTTTGTGAACAATAAATTTTAAAGAGAGATTTGTGGCAGTTTCACAGGCTCCACATCTGCAGATGCGTTCCGTATCATACCGACGAAGATAGCTATGGAAATTTATAAATGTATGTTGACATTGTTCAATCAAATCTGAAACAGATGGAATATCTTCCTTAAAAAACAAAATTGCATCACCTTCAATTTCAGAAACACTCATACCAAATTTATCAGAATCTATTATGATTTCCAATAATTCAGAAATGATATGACGGCTGTGGCTGATCTCTGTTTTATTAACAAAATCAGTAAATCCTGAAATGTCAGGTATGTATAGTAGTGTTGATTTTGAGTTAGTCATACTATGTATTGTAGTTCTCCTTAATAGAAAAAAGACTTGTTTTAGTTTGTTTTCCTCTCAGTTCAATTTCCCCGATTTCCTGTACTTCAAAAGCATGGTCAATATCCAAGCTTTCCAGTAAATCCTTTGAGATCAATAAGTCTGTTTTATATTTATTGCATTCATTTTGAATTCGGGCAGTGGTATTCAATACATCACCCGAAAAAGCGATCTCCTTTTTCAGTACACCAATTTCTCCAACCGTTGCTGTCCCTAAATGCATCCCAGCTTTAAATTGAGGGACAATAGAATAATTCTCTAAATATTTTGACGATTGTTTTTCTATTTCCTTTCTGGCTTCAAAAAAGCAGTTCAGGCAATTATTGTTTTTTAAACCATAATGTATTTTCCATGAAACCACCACCTCATCACCAACATACTGATAAATTTCACCTTTATTATATACTATTGAATCGGTTATGTCGGCAAAAAAATCACTCAACATCTTAAAATATTTATAATGTCCCATTTTTTCTGCAATGGATGTGGAAGATTTAATATCCAGGAACATAAATATTCTTTCTTCATCCACAGGTTTATGGTATTTCCCTAATATCAAATCTTCCAGTACACCAGGTCCATATTTTTCGCTTACCCGCAAAATGAAAGTAGTTCCCAGGGTTACAATAAACCAGACTAACATACTTCTTAATCCCTGAAAACTGAAAATAAAGTTCATTGAATTACTGAGAACTTCTTCACTTAATATCGAAGCATTAAATCGAATACTCAAAATTACCAGACTGATGGTTACATTAATAAAAAAAATAATTGCCAACACAGAAAAACTATTCAGTAGCAGGTATGTCAGAAAGGATCTTTTACGAAGTATTCGATTTGTATATAAAATAATCAATGAAGCTCCAAATATACCTCCCAGGAATGCTCCGCCCATATTGGAGGCTAAATGATAAGGGAAATTATAATTTTCAGTCCGGATATAAAATTCACTGGCGGAAGTTGTTAAGTAATCATACAGGGTAAACAAAATACCCAATATCATCCACGAAAGTGTGATTTTAAGGATTAATTTAACATTTGTTATTAATCTCGAAGATTTTGTACCAGCCAAAATTTATGATGGTTTGTAAACGATTATAAGGATTATAACAAAACTTTATAAAGTTAGTTTAAGATCTTTGTTAATCATTGATATTTTACATGTATAAAAATAATAAAATTTAATCATTATCAGTGAGTGATATGTAAGGATTGAAGTAATCTGCCAAATTGTAATAATTATTAGGTAACCCTGTTTATTCCAAAAACTTTTTCTCGATGTTCTTTGCCTCTTAGTTGAAATTCACCCATAAATTCTTTATCAAACCCATTTTCACCTGGAAAATGCAACATCAGGTTTTGAGTAATAAGTATCTTCTTCTCTAGATTGTTACACATTTTCTCCAGTCGTGCAGCTGTGTGCAGGACATCACCATGGTAGGCAATTTCGCGTTTTATATCACCCACCTCAGTAACTGTAATTGTTCCTTCGTCCAGGCCGGCTTTAAATTGAGGGATGGCATGATAGTTTTTTTCATAGTATTTCTGTCTATCATTGAGGCGTTGTTCATAGGCATAGAATAAGTTAATACAATTTAGATCCTTCAATCCTTTTTGTGTTGGCCAGGTTAATACCACTTCATCCCCAACGTATTGATAAACCTGCGCTTTATACCGAATGATTAAATCCGTAAGATCGTGGATACAGCTTTGAATTAAGCGGCTGTAATTATAATGTCCGAGTCGTTCGGCATTACCGGTGGAATCTTTCATGTCAAGGAACATAAAAATCCGGCGTTCTTTTCGGGGTTTATGATATTTACCAGTTAACATAGAATAGAACACACCGTAACCAAATTTGCGATTTATCTGCAAAATGAAATTGAGTAATAGAACAACAAATACGAAATATACAAA
>Ga0255366_10186_pt1 | contig 12379 bp, 11 predicted proteins | sample ANMaggSeSYBR01C4_FD_182086 | JGI IMG/M metagenome (GOLD analysis project Ga0255366, IMG submission 182086) | Sediment cell enrichment communities from methane seep in Santa Monica Basin, California, United Staets - ANME aggregate JGI... | ecosystem: Environmental > Aquatic > Marine > Cold seeps >... | reverse complement strand
TTTCCCTGCCGATTTCAAAAAGAACCCCTCTTCGGCCTTGAAAACGTTGGACACCCCTTCTACCGCCGTGGTGTTCAATGCCTTCATCGCCTCTGTGGCGTTGTGGACCGGCACAAACGCGACAAGCGTTTTATCGGCTGCCATAACATCAAGTATGCATAACCCGAAACTGCCTGCTCCGTTAATTTTGCCGGCCAGCTTGAGTTCTCCACTGAGCATCTGTTCGATATTAACTGGTGGAGTTTGCGGCGGCATTACGCCCAACTTTTGCACGAAAGCCCCTATCTTTTGGCTGAAATCGCTCAGCGAACGGCAGGCAACGACCACCATCGCATCAGCGGGCATCTCTTTGAGAACCACCGGCAGTTCGGCTCCGACCGCCATCGCTGCGGGCATCAGTACCGCTGCCAGTAAAATCAAGGCCGATGTAAAAATTGCCGGGTTTTTGCTTTTGACGTTCATAACTTCTCCTTATTTAATGACTTACGATTTCCACAGCAAAGGCGCCCACTCTGAAAGACAACACAATGTTCAATCAGAAAAAGCGATAACCTTGCCACTGTACTCCTAACTTATAACAGAAGACGCTGCTCCCGTACAGATGTTACAAAAAAACTGTTATTGAACAGTATATATCGGTAAAAACGACTTTGTCATTAAATATATGTAACAACGAAAAACCAATTCATAACAGTGGCGGTGGTTCATTAAGTTCGTAATCTCCTTTGAGAGACAACATACTGACATAGCGAATCGCGCTAAGGGAGAGCGCCACTGCCAGCAGCGTACCCACTCCGGAAAACAGCCCGACTAAAATGTACTGAACAGCAAGTGAAAACGCCGGCAAAGTGAGTAACAGAAACGGCAGGGCCTGGAAGATAAAAAACAGCGGCAAAACGCTCTTCGCACGACATATTTTTATCTGTTTGAAATATTTGAATGCCGTGAACATCCGACAATCGCGGGCGATAACCAGGGCCGGCACAAGCAAAAACGGTTTGATCAGGATGACGCCGCTAATAAAAAAACAGGCAAAACGGACCCACTCCGGAACCGGAGAATTACCACCGAGAAAAGTGTGATTCTGAAAGGCGAATAATCGAACGATTTGGAAAATACCCCAGGTTATTACTAACAGAGTGATAATAAACAAGCCGGCGAACCCGCAGATACGCCAGAAAAATTTATAGCCGGTCTCGATCAGGCCCGGCAGATGCCAGCGGGTTTCGCCCAGCAAACAGGCGGTGCGTAAAAAACCCAGGTTGATCATTGTACCCAGGGCAATCAAAATCAGCCAGATACCGCCTTTCGCCAGTAGCAGCGGAAACCGGCCGTCCGGCAATACCGTTTGGGCCAGCATTAGCCAGTAAAACTGCACCAGGCCGATCAGGACGATCAGTGCCACCTCCGGCCATCTGCTTTTTATAATATCAAATACGTGCGGCATTCTATCTGTTGGTTCCCTAATAACACACATAAGGCTATGCTACATTCCAGAATAACAGGGATATATCCTAATTCGTACGCGGCGCCAAGGACAAAACCAATTTGGAAACCAGCTATTTAGAGCATGAAAGAGCGATTGGGCGGCACCTTTCCGCCGCAGGCGGACTTGTTTGCTAAAGGTAAAGAGGTGATTTAGCCGTGTTATCAACGTGCTGTTAACGATTGCCCTTTAAGGATTGACAATGTCTGTACACCACGTACAATGAAACGGATGATTTGTAAGTGTAGCATCAATAAGTGTAGCATCAATAAGTGTAGTGTCGATAGTTGTCCGGTGGTTCACAGAAAGCGTTCGATGGCTGGGACGGGATGGATGTGGCGGTTTTGTGCCGGGTTGGTCGCGATTACATGCCTGACGGTGCTAATGGTAGCGGCTTGCATAAAACCGGACTCGGCCGGACTGGGCACACACAAACAGCTTGGCCAGCCGGCATGTGGGTTTTACGAACGAACGGGCTATCCTTGCCCGACCTGCGGAATGACGACGGCGTTCGCCTATATGGTACGCGGGAAGATTCTGAACAGTTTTTCAGTACAGCCGGCCGGGGCGCTGGCGGCCCTCTTATGCCTGATTATGGTCCCCGCCGGCGGATACGTTGCTCTGGGCGGACGGAGGCTGGATAATATTTTCCAACTGGCGGGTATCCATTGCATAAGCCTGTTTTATTTAACCGGGGCCATTGTGCTGCTTTCGTGGGGCTGGCTTTACATGCTGACCTATTTAAAGGTGTAACAATGAGAAAATTCAACTGCACGGTTTTATTAGCTGCGGCTATGTTATTGGGTGGCTGCAATATATTTGAATGGCCGTTATTTGTGCTGTTCGGAAAAAGCTCCTCCAGGGTCAAAGCGGAATATACAGGTCTGAAAAATCAACGGATAGCGATAATCGTGGCTACCGGACCTGGCATTAATTTCGAGTATCCCTACGCTCGGACGAATGTGGCGCTGGCGTCGGCGCAGATAATTGGCAAGCACGTCAAAAAGGCGCAATTCGTCGCTCAGGATAAAATCGAAGCGTTTCAAATGGAAAACTTAAACTGGGCAACGTTACCGGTGGAAACTATCGCACAGAAATTTAACGCGACGCGGATACTTTACCTGGACCTCTATCATTTTACTATGCACGAGGAAAACAGCGTACATCTGCTGCGCGGTAATATCCGCTCGACAGCCCGCGTGTACGAAATTGACGGCGACGGGAAGGCGGTATATCAAACTGAAATTGGCGTCGAGTGGCCGGAACATGGGCCCAGACCTATGAGCGAGGCCACAATGGCACGGTTGCAAATGGAAACAATTGTCAAATTCGCCGAGCGGCTGGCCCGCAAATTCCACAACCATAAAATAACGGCGAAATAACTTCATTACACTAATAGAATGCGTTATTCAGGAACAAACGAAAAACTACGCAAGGTAAATCACCCTGTTTCACCTGCCGCTCTTTTATCGGCTATCCTGCTGGCGGCATTGCTGGCAGGGTGCGGACCGTTCTACGGATTATTTATCGCGCCGCTGATCCCGAAAAAAAAGGTTAAGGCCGAGCATGAAATGCAGGGGAAAAATGTGCTTATCTGGGTCGAAATCTCAGCCACAACCGAGCACAACCCGATCCTGCGCCGGGAACTGACCTTGAAGCTGAAGGAAGAGCTTATGCTCAATAAGGCCGTGGGACAGATAGTCGATTATAACCGTTTGGTTCGGTTTCGACATCGCAATCCCAGACTTGCTGAATTGAGCATCAAAGAATTGGGAGAAAAATTTCAGGCCCGGGAAGTGCTGTATATCCTGATTAACAAATATAAATTGAAACACGAGGCCGGGGAAGGTTATTATCACGCCAGCAGCGGCGGCTATGTTAAGGTGATCGATGTGGCCACGGGTCGGCGACTGTGGCCCACAGGGCAGAGCCATCGGTTCTTCCACGTAGACGGCGGGGTAACAATGGGCACCGGGCAGCAATTCGAAAACGAACAGGTACGAAAACTTTGTGAGTCCATAGCAAAAGAGATTGCGCCGTTTTTCTACGAGCACAAAAAATAAACTTACCCCGCCTTCGCCGGGGACTTTTTTTAGCCCACGACTTTATATCGCGGAATTCTTAAGTAGGGTGGGCCTGGGCGCCGCGTAAAAACCTGGCACATGCAGACAGGACAATTAATGTCGCAATCCCTGATTGTATCAGACAGTACCACAGACACGTTATGGCTGCGTCATCCGATCGGCGTGGATTCACCGAAGGTGATCGTCAAACTCGATCAAAACAGCAACGATCCCAAGCGGCCCCATTACAATGATGGTATCGGTTGGCGGCGTTGGCTGACACGCCGGCGAATTGAAACAATATACTGTTATCAACCTGTGGGTAATTCCTATGCCCTGCTTGCGGCGGCAGCGGCACTCGATATCACGATTATTATCTATCTAACCGGTCATATTTCCCAACGGCTCCAAAACGCGCTTAAATTATTTAATAACAGAATTAACACTTTTTTATGCGCGGGTGATTTCATAGCCGGCCAGTTACGTCAAATCGGGATCGGCACCGAAAAAATTTCGGTTGACGTCCCGCGTGTGGACACAACGTCTATTCAAGCCCTCAATGAAGCGCATCGGCTGGAGCTGCGCCGCCGGACAGGTAGCGGCCCTGTCCTGTTGGCCCTGCCCCGACCGGGTGATTGGCAGTCCCTGAAACCGGCTGTCTGGGCGGTATCGATGTTGAAACACATTTATTCTGATTTAAAATTAGTGGTTTCCGGTACCTGCCGTCCCTCTGAATACGATCAACTGAGGCAGTGGGAAAAAGCCTGGGATTCGCGGGGATTGATCTGTTTTGACGAGGATGCAACAGACTGGGTGGAATTAGCCGGGAGTTGTGATGTGGTCGTAGCTGGGGGTGCGCCGCTAAACGACGTTATTCGGCTTTTATACGCCCGGGCCACGGGGACCCCGATCGTAGTTGGGATCGGTCAAGCCAATGAATATTTGCGCGATTATGAACGGGGCCAAATCGTTACTCCCGCCAAACCCCGACACCTGGCCGGAGCGATTTTAAACCTGCTTGAAAAAAACATCCCATAGCCCCTGCTGTAAAATCAGGGGATATTTTTTCAAAACAGGAACAAACTAATAGCTGCTCACCGCCGTGGCTCGGCCGGTAGTTTCGACCGTAACAGGAAAGAGAGTCTGTCCCGGCGCGAACTGCCCTGTCCCGGAGTCCAGGATTAGCTCAGCGATGGAATATTTGCCGGTAACTTGAACGATACGAACCCGCCCCAGTTTTGAGCCGGTGATATGCCCTATAACGTCACCACTGTCGGGGTCCGTAATCCGCTCCGAGGCCGGCCGTACTTCGAACTCATCGCCCACTTTTATCCGGCGATTACGGCCGCCATTGACGACAATTCGGCCGTTAGTAATCGAGGCGATTTTGGGTTGATATGATTTTTCGGCGACGGCCCTGGCAATCTCACGCACAGCCTTATCGAGCATTTTATTGGTAGCCCGTCCCAGAGGGGTATGATAGAACGTGTAACCACCGAAAGCCATTCCGTCATATTTTATTTTTTTCTTTTCTTTTTTGGCTTTTATTCTCGCTTCCACACTGCTGCTGGCGACAACCTGCCCGGTCTGCACATCGATAACATAGATGGTCGCCGCCACGACTGCCCGACCGGTCGTACCGAATATACTCAGGATAGGTCCCAAAATCCCTTCGACCTTTTCGATATGTCCGAAGTCAGTGATTGTGCCCTTTATCAGATATTGTACATGTTTCAGGCGGCCCCGCTGGGGTTGGCCGGTCTTGCGGAATTCAGGGTTTTCTGTCCGATGGAGTTCTTGCATAATGGCCTTCATCTGGGCGCGCTCCAGTACAATATACCGCCGCGTCGCCATAAGCCGATCGGTAAGCTGCTCGGCCATTGCGCTGCCGAGCTGCCATCTGGTATGCACCGGCGTCCGGTTCTCGAAGCTCATCACCGCAATCGTCGGCTTGAAATATTTCGCTTCCTGGGCAGAGTTATATTTTACATTACTGCACCCCACCCCGCCTAACATCACTATTATCAGTACTACCAGACAAGCTTTTATACTTATATTTAACTGACTCATATCGTTTTTTCACTCCTGCTTTAACCTGAACACTTACCAAATTCCCACACGCTTTAGCTATATAAATACAATATCGGCCTAAAAGAGACAAATTCTACAAAAAACATAACCTCTTTTACTACAAAAGATTAGGTTATTCATACATAATATTTGGTAAATAATCATTTTTTACTTGCCTGCTCCTCTAAACGTCTATAAATTATGTGAAAAGGTTGATTAACATCGTTTTTTATGCGTTTTTGTGCTTTTTTTTATCCGTGTTTTTTGGAGTTCACTAAATGACCAGAAATGTGATTGTTGTTCTGATTGGTTTTATGGCTATTGGTAGTTGGACGGCGTATGCGAATGCGGCCGACGAGGACATGAGGGCCGATTTGGACCGTGCCCAGGCGGAAATTCAGCAACTGCGGCAGGAACTGACCGAGTTGAAGAATAACGCTCCCTGGCGGTATAATACTGAAATGAAGGACTTGGTAAAGGAACTGCCCGTAGCGGCCAAGGATGAAGCAGGCGGCAGCCTGATGCTCCCGGCCGGCTGGCGGATTCAGCCTTATGGGTATTTCAAGTTTGATATGATTTATGACGACTCTGCCGTCAACGGTGCCAACGGCGATTATATCGTCTCGGTCAAGCCGGAAAACTCGACCACACGGGCCGATGACAGTTTTAGTTTCACTGCCCGCCAGACTCGGCTTGGCGCCAAGGTCTTCGCCCCCAATATCGGCGACCTCAAGACTATGGGTCGCGTCGAAATCGACTTTTATAACCCCGTAACCTCTTCGACAAACGAAAACAAAAGCACACCTCAGATGAGACACGCTTACGGCCAATTAAGCGGCCCCGACTGGTCGCTGTTGTTCGGCCAAACTTCGGATATTATTTCACCGCTGGTACCCAGCACGCTCAATTACACGGTAGGCTGGTTCGGTGGAAACATTGGCTACCGCCATCCACAGCTTCGGTTCACCAAATGGTGGGACTGCCCCAACAACAGCCGTTTCCAGATCGAGACTGCTCTGTCACGTGATCTCAATAATGACTACGATTCCGGCGGAGTTGATGACGGCCAGGACTCCAGTGCCCCGACGGTACTCGGACGGGTAAGCTACGCGACGCCTATGAACGGCAAAAAATGTGTTATCGGCGCAAGCGGACATTTCGGCAATGAGGAAATCGACTGGGACTACGTTGGCGACGATGACAATGTTCATACCTGGTCGGTCAATGCTGACGTGGTCGTTCCGGTTTGCGAAAAAGTCGAACTCAAGGGCGAGGTCTTCTGGGCGGAAAACTGCAATTCATATTTCGGCGGCATCGGCCAGGGCGTAAATACCACAACTCAGGATGAAATCGAAACCATCGGTGCCTGGGCTCAGGTCGGCTACAAGCCCTGTGAAGACTGGGCTCTCAACACCGGCGGCGGCTTTGACGATCCTATCGACAGCGACCTGAACGACGGCAATAAAAGCCTCAATTACTTTATCTTCACCAACGCCAACTACTTATTCAGCAAATACCTATCGACAGGCATCGAATTCACTTATTGGCGTACCGATTACAAAAACAGCAACGACGGAGACGACTTCCGCGTCCAGCACTCCTGGATATTGAAGTTCTAATAACATGGAGTAATAGCCGGCATTTGATGAGGGCTTATATGCCCAGCAATACTAAAAAGTGCAAAAGTTGAGCTAAGCTTGGCTTTTGCACTTTTTTTTTATACAAACTGATCAGCCGCGCAGGATGGGCTTCGGCCGATGGGGTTAATCTAAAAATAACCACTGATTTGCTCTGGCGACACTATTACATTTAACGCTTTAGGGGTTTCCTACGGAACTTTTAAGTATCGATAGTTACAAGGGCAAGATATCAAGTGATCATGAGGCTGAGAGTGCTATTGTCCTCATACCGCGCATGGTCGGGTATCGGCAGGAGCGGAGGAGCGGAGCGGCGAGGCGTTTTACATACCCGCATGGCAAAGTCGTCGATCTCATTAATCTTCTCAAAGCCGACAACCATGGTATCCACACAGCCGAGGTTGAGTACGTAATCAATCGAGAGGTCGCGTTTTTCAGGATGTTTGCCGAACCGGCCTTCGCCGATTATTTTTATGCCGATAATACCCTTGCCTTGTTTATGCAATTTTTGGAGGACGGGGACTACCTTGGCGGGGGGAGCGTCCATTTTAGTAGCGTAGGGATTGATGCGGGCGTGAACTGAATCGACCCAGGGTACTTTGGTAGCGGCCTCCAGGGCCGGAAGAGAATGGCAGGAAATACCGTGGGCGCGGATGATGCCCTTTTTCTTAAGGTCCCCAAGGACTCTCATCTGGTCTTCAAGTTCCTTGGGCCATTTTTCGGACATAACGCAGTGGAGAAGGACTATGTCGATATAATCGGTTTTTAGCTCCTTTAGAAAACGCTGGACGACCACGTCGGGGCTGGGACGCTCTTTTTCCGGAAGACCGCGACGATGGAACCATATCTTCGATACGATGGCGTAATTCTTGCGGGGGATTTTCTTGAGGGCCGGAATCAGATACGGATGACTGCCGTATAGATCGGCCAAGTCGAACAGGCGGATGCCGCGTTCGTAAGAGGTACGGAGCAGGGCCTCGAGCTTTTCCTTACCCATAAGAGTATGGTTGGACTGCCGGTTCCAGCCGCGCATTCCGGTGCCGATACCGACACGAGTAACTTTAATTCCAGTCTTACCAAGGGGCACAATTTCGTAAGGATTAAAATATTTTGGAGAGTGTTTCCCAGCGGCTTCTAACGGCGAGTCGAGCAGGACTTCGCCCATTCCGACAATCGAGCCGGCCAGAAATTCACGACGTTTGATCTTCATATTTTGTTACTCCTTACAAAATTTTTGCAAAAAAAGTATTATGAATACACTCTCCACTTCTTTCTCACCACTCACAACTCACCACTCACAACTTGTACTCGGCTTTTGCCCTCGGTGAGCATATCGTAGAGTTCTTCAACGTCTTTATTCAGCAGACGAATACAGCCGCGGCTGGAGGCAGTACCGATTTTTTCCGGTTCGATTGTACCGTGGATGCCGAATCCGTTACGTCCTTTTGCGTCCCCATCCAGTCCTTTCAGCCCGATCCAGCGTTCGCCAAGCGGATTTTCTTTGTCATCAGGATAGAAATGCTTGCCCGTATCTGGGTCGGTCCAGGCGGGGTTGATTTGTTTTTTACCGACTTCGACCAGCCAGCGTCCGACAGGTGTTTCACGGCCGGGCCTGCCAGTCGAAACAGGATACACCCGCACCAATATCTCGCTCAGATAAACATACATCATAAACCGCTTACGATCTACCACCGCGTGGAACGGCCCCTGCACGACCTTGATATTCTGCCCGGCCCGCAGCGAGGACGGCTTCTTAATACCGTTAATCCGCATAAGAATCTGGTATGGCACGTTGAATTTTTTACCGATATTCACCAGCAGGTCTCCGCTTGCCACCCGATATCGCCGGCAGTGCGGATCGTTGGGAAAAATCCTCCTGGAGAACAGCCAGAAATCGGAAACCTGGTTAATCAGCGACTCAGCCAGTTTCGCTTTCCGCCGCGGCAACCCCAGCGCCATCGCCTGACTGATTTTTTCACGAGCCGTTATATAGTCCTGCCCGGTCAGGGCTGCCCTGCCCTCATAAAGCAATTTTTCCGCTTTTCCGTTTATCACTGGTGTGGATGCGGGTGTTGGTGGCTCAGGTTTTACTTTTGGAGCGTTTCGCCCTGCCTGTTCCGGCTCTGCACTTTTAGTATGAGGGGAAAGATTTTGCGGCTCATCAGACCTGTCTGGGATTACTGAAGCGGGCGGGGCCTCGGCATTCGCCTGGGCAATGGTTGTATTGATTGGCGATTGATGTGGCTCAACGGAAGAACTGCTTGAAAACAGCCGCCATACTGCCAATACTGCCACCAGGATAAAAGCGGTAATTAAAAATATTCTTCTTCCGCGATAATTACTGTTTCGATTTGTATAATTGCTTCGGGCCATCCATAGCTCCTCTTCACCAGATTTTCTCATTAGCACCGGACTTCAGTCCGGTGATAGAGGTCTCGCCAATCACTTCTTTCAACCGTTTCAACGGTTTTTTGTATATATGGCTGTGCCACGGCCATCTTGGCCGTGTTCCTATGCGACAACAACTAATAATTACCCACTTCTATTTTCCGAACCGCCGAACCGCCTGGTCCGTCACCAGCATATCGAGTGGAACATCATGATCCAGAACCGGCACTTCCTCGATAATTTGTTCTTCCAGGGCCAGCCCGCAGTTCACGCCGCAAAAACTGCTATGGCTCAACAGACGGTCGTAAAAACCCCCACCGCGCCCCAACCGGTTGCCCCGCAAATCAAATCCCATCCCCGGAACCACAATCAGTTCAACGTCGGAGACCGCCACTGCTTCTGCCTGCGCCGGGTGACGCAGATCGTAACGGTCATAAACCATTTCACAGTCGAGACTGGGCAGAACAACCGGAATGAGTTTCTGATTTTCCCAGTCAATGGATGGAACCAGAACCATCTTGCCGTCCTGAAACGCCTTTTCGATGGCATAAGACGTATCAACTTCCATCTCAAGCGACAGGAACATCATCACTTTCGAGACTTGCTGAAATTCCGGCGTGGCGCACATCTTCTCACAGGCATCTCGGCTTTTAAGCCGCAACTGCTCTTTCGGCAGTTTTTCCATAAAGTTCAGTACTTGTTTTCGAGTATGACTTTTTACCACGAGGGCGACTTTCTATTATTCGTCATTGGTTCCTTCTATCTTCTGATTTTTTCATTTCTTCTTATTCGACATTCAATCTTCTCTTCTGGATTCTGGATTCTTCTTTTCTTCTCTCTTTCTCACAACTCACAACTCACAACTCACAACCCTACTTACCTGAGTTGGAATTGTCAAGAATTTGCCTGATCCGTCTCAGGTATTCTTCCATCTGTTTCTCTATTCCCCGACCGCTGGGCCGGTAATATTGCTTTGCGAACTCCGACGGCATATAGGATTGTGCCGCGTAGCCGTCGGGAAAATCATGCGGATATTGGTATCCCACTCCCCGGCCGAGTTTTTTGGCGCTGGCGTAATGCCCGTCGCGGAGGTGATCGGGTACCGGTGCGGTACGGCCTTGGCGCACGTCGCTGCCTGCCTGCTGGATAGCCTGAGTACTACTGTTACTCTTGGGTGCGCAGGCGATATATATCGCCGCCTGCGCCAGTGGCAATTGCGCCTCGGGCAGCCCTACAAACTCGCTTATCTGCACTGCCGCCGCCGCTAAAACCGTCGCCATCGGGTCGGCATTCCCCACGTCCTCAGCCGCGCATACCGCTATTCGCCGGGCGATAAAACGTGGGTCTTCGCCGCCCACAATCAGTCGCGCCAACCAATAGACCGTCGCGTCCGGATCACTGCCCCGCATACTCTTTTGCAGGGCGCTTGCCAGGTCGAAGTGATTGTCTCCTGCCGCGTCCGAGATCAACGCCTTTTTCTGAATCGACTCAATCGCCAGTGCCTTGTCAAAAACGAGTTTAACGTCTTTTTCTGCCTGATTAGCTTTTATCTTTTCAGACTGTCTCTGCGAAAGCACTCCCACTTCCAGCGCCGACAAGGCCCGCCGTGCGTCGCCGTCGCTCATAACCGTTAGATACTCTAACGCTTCATCGGTAATACTGACTTTGTATCGCCCCAGCCCCCGCTCTGAATCTATCAGTGCCGCTTGAATAATTTTAACGATCTCACTTTTGCTCAGCGGCTCAAATTCAAATATCGTACTCCGAGAGACCAGTGCTGAGTTCACCGAGAAGAAGGGATTTTCCGTGGTCGCCCCGATCAGGATAATCGTGCCTTTTTCAACGTCGTCTAACAGGACATCCTGTTGATTACGGCTGAAACGGTGTATCTCATCGAGAAACAACACTGTCTTGACAGCCTCGGCCGCCAGCCTGTCCTTCGCCGCCTGGATACCAACCCGCATTTCCTTAACCCCGATTGTCGCCGCGCTTGTAACCACAAATTCCGCAGATGTCTGCCGGGCAATCACATGGGCCAGCGTTGTCTTACCCGTACCCGGCGGCCCGAAGAAGATCAGGCTGCTGAGCCTGTCCGCCTTGAGCATCCGCCACAACAGCTTACCAGGCGCTATAAACTTTTCCTGCCCCGCGAACTCCTCCAGTCGCCGCGGCCGCATCCGCACCGCCAGCGGCGCCGCCGACGCTATATTCTGCCGCTCTGTCTGAGAAAATAAATTCATTTGCGAAAACTTTTCAAATAGCCCCTGTTGTAGTTGTAGGATGGGCTTCAGCCCATGCTGTAAAATTGGGTGCCACCTTTCTGTATTTCAGAGAGGTGCTCTTACTCGATTTTCTAAATTGCCGCAGATGGCTAAAATGTTACTGCTTTTTGAGCTTTTTTGTGGCTATTATCTCTTTTTCTTCTTAGCTTTTTCGCTTCTTCGCTACCTTCTGTTCAATCTATTTTTCTGTATTCAATGTTTCTTTAATTTCCGCCATAGGCGGATTCAATGTTGAATGTTCGATGTTCACATTCGTTATTGGTAATTCGTCATTTCTTCTGTCTTCTTCTGAATTCTGGATTATGAATTCTGAATTCTTCTTCTCTTCCTTCGTTATCTTCTGTTTTCCTTATCTGTCCAATCTGCCCCAACCGTCCCGCCAACACATTGGCTACAGGGCGGGTATAGTCGAATTTTTCCAGCAGAATCTTCAATACTGCCGTTATGGGTGTC
>Ga0255366_10134_pt2 | contig 12380 bp, 9 predicted proteins | sample ANMaggSeSYBR01C4_FD_182086 | JGI IMG/M metagenome (GOLD analysis project Ga0255366, IMG submission 182086) | Sediment cell enrichment communities from methane seep in Santa Monica Basin, California, United Staets - ANME aggregate JGI... | ecosystem: Environmental > Aquatic > Marine > Cold seeps >... | reverse complement strand
ATGCTAATCGTGTTTGAATTGCCGTTGGCCAGGTAGAATAAAATTCCTGGCACCGCGGGAGAAGGATCCGGACTTTCTTCCGGAGCTCTAAGATCAACCGGGGAGACATTTCCGTTGATTGTTACTCCACCAGTTAAAAGGAAAATCGTAACACCGTCCCCTTGAATTTCTCCTCCGTTCATATTCATGCCTTGAGAAGCAGTTATGCAATATAACCCTGGATTCAAAGTTAAAGCACCGCCAGTCCAATTAATTTTGTTATAAATCCCGGGGTCAAGGGTTGCATCACCGCTGTTTGGAACTGTCCTGTTTGGGAGCCCGGAGCAATCTGGTTCGGCTACAATTGTGGAATGGTCTGGTAAGGTACCAGGAATATATACAGGTGCTGGGTTAATATTGGTTAATGTGCCCGTAGAAGAACCCGCAAAACCCACGCCCCCATAATTAACTGTGACATTGAAGCTTGTTCCATTCCCGGTTAAACAACCGTTGGACCATACACCACCACCAGTAACGGTAGTATTACTGGTGCCCGAGAAAATAACTCCGTTACTGTTTCCTGAGCAAGCGCTTTCATTAAGAGCAATGATTGCTTTTCCGAATGCCAGCGGGGCTGGAGGGTAAACCCGGGTAACTGCTTCGACCTCATTTCTTAATGGCCCATCATAAATCAATTGGGCAAAGTTAGTGGATGTATCCCTGGTGATTTTGGTGGTGACATCAAAATATTTGTCCCTGTAGCTGCCCATATCGACAATAGCACAGTTTACGTTAACCCCGTGCTTGTCGCTTAGATCGTTATCAATAACATAGTCGTTAACCGCTGCCCGATTAATAGCCTCGATTTCAGCTGCCGCTTCGGTAAATAACGTCCCGCTAGTTCCACAAATAAAGGCATTGTAATTAACATTATTGGCCCGCATATAATATGCTGCCGCACTTCCTCCTGCCAGCGAAGCTGAATCGGCAGCATTTTGGGCATCTCTTCGGTCAGACAATAACATGCCGCCATCAAGTGCCAGGGCAGCAAAACCTAATAAGACAACCAGAACAACTGCCAAAAATGCCAGTACCTGCCCCTCTTCTCCTCGACGTTTCATTATTTCATTTGTGTTCTTCATAGATCAATATTCCCTGGACTACTAACTATTAATTTACTAGGGACAGATTGGATTTAAAATTGGGTCTTCCACATGTGTAGAAAGATGAACATCCTGGGAACCAATGATTGCACCCAAGAATGGCATGGTAACGGGTAGTGAGTAGTCAACTGTAACCCGAACTCCATTTCCCGGACCCGCACATGCAGATCCAACAATATCCACCTGGACATTCATAACATTAACATCTATTGGAACTTCTGAGGGATTGGATGGGTCAACGTAGGCAGCTACCACCCGGTCAGCCACTGCGAGTGAAAAAGTATTTAGGTCATCTTTTGGAGCAATTGCTCCATAAATTGCTCCTTCCTGTGCTGCATCACGGATAATTATGTACGCAAAAAGTGCCCGCCCGAGATCGAACACACCGGCTAGCAACGAGAGCAAGAACACCAAAACAAGAGCAAATTCTACTAAGCTCTGTCCTTTTTCTGACTTTTTTATTCTAGGGGTCGATTTATTTTTTTTCATATTTAGGGTTTGTTATAAGTTTCGATTAAATTACAAGATGTGCCATCTACTGCGTTTTGGAAATTTCCTACCAATATATGGTCTCCAGAGCCAGTTGAACCGTCAAAAAAGAATGCGGCAGTTGTAGTATCTAAGCTGGAAAATTCTTCCCAGGCGAAATAGGAATAAGCGGATGGTTTCTCACTTCCGCTGAATACTGTCGATCCGGAAAACTGGATCTCTAACAGGCGGGGCTGATTGGGGACATTCGCTGGCCAGGTGATCGATCCACCATTAAAGATTAGTGCCTCTCCTTCATTGGTAATTGACCAGACAAGAGAATCTGTTCCTACCGTCAGCAAATGAGTGCCTACATCGCAATGTGGGATTTCATCATCTTCAATATCCACAGTAAACTGCGTCGCAGAACCCAACGTGGCATTTGTAGGCGCTCCCAGATTAATAATAATATCTTCATCTGGATCGTAAAGGGTGTCATCTATGAATGAGATCAATATAGATCCGCCGCTATTCCCTGCCGGTATAACTAAGGTGGAAGTGGAAATTGAATAATCAGCACCCTCAGAAGCAGACCCGGAAAGCGCCAGAGGGATGCTGACATCATGAACTGATGTCAAACTTAGGTTAACTGAGATAGAAATCGCTCCCCCGGTTTCTGTACCATTCAGATGTGATCCGTAGAAGTTTACCTCCGGAGGGGAGTCATTATCCACGATCTGGATTGTATGGACTGTTGGCGAACTTTTAATGCCTTCAATTACATCTCCCATCGTGATAATAAATTGCTCATCATTTTCATCTAAGCCATCTTCATTTATCTGAACCTGGATGCTTCCCTGAGTGTAGCCGACAGGTATCACCAGCGGACTGGCGGAAACCAGGTAATCATCCCCCGCCGTGGCATCCCCCGAGATGGTGTATGGGACGATGACATCCTCACTCCAAGCATTGCTCATCTGGACTAAAATATCAAGGACCCGATCTCCTTCCACAATGCTCTGACTGGATGATTCATAGTATACAGATGGCGCTGCAGATGATTCAGTGATTATTATTGTCTGCGTTCCTGGAGATCCGACAACAGCATTACTTGGGGTTTGAAGGGTAATTATCAAGGTCTCATCTACTTCCCATCCGTCTCCTTCCAGAATGCTCATAGTAATCTCCACCGTTTTTGTACCTGGCGGGAAGATCAATGGAGAAGGATTGTGAATCACATAATCTGCAGGAATTGTCGTCCCAGAAATTGTATATGGTACAGAAATTGTTTTGGCTGATTCTTCAGCCAAAGTCAGGCTTGTGGTAAATGTACCAATTTCTTCAGACACAACCTGCCCCGAAGTGAAAAAAGCGACTTCTGGAGGATCATCATCATCAACAATGATCATCGTATGAATTGGAATAGCCCCCAGAAGAGCGTTTGTCGGCGAACCAAGGCCGAGAATCGCCGTCTCATCATCTTCATCAATCAAGTCATTATGAATCATTACGGTTAACAAACTGGTCAATGAACCAGAATCAATAACTACCGTATTAGGGGTGGTCTGATAATCGCCAGCTGCTCCCCAGGTAGCTGTCCCAGCGCTAACAATCGGAACTGTGACGTCCTGCGAACTACCTTTCGACAGCTCAATCATCAACGCAGTTGTTGTAGTTGATTCGGATTTTATACTGCTAACGGTTGTGAAGGTGACATAAGGAGGATCAAGAATTGTCACCATGTGAATATTCTGCGGTCCCTTAGTAGCGTTGGTTGGAGGATCAATCCCGATAAATAATGATTCTTCGCCCTCAACAATGGCGTCATTGATCAAGGTGATGAATATTGGGACTGTTTTACCCCCAGGGCTTATCGTTACAGGGCTGGCCGTGATCAAATAATCAACACCTTTAACGGCTGTGCCTGTCACTGAGAATGGAATGGTTACCAGGTCTGTAGCAATTTGATTCAACTCTAAAACAGCAGAAATAATTCCTTTTGTTTCTTCTGCAGTTTGAGCAGTTGTCTTAAAGTTGACATCGGTGATCGCACCGGACAAGGATCCTGCGCCAGTACCGCTTACACCAAGTTTAATTTTCCTGAGAATAGTTCTGCTGGAGCTAGATGAAATTGGAATCGAATTAAAATTTCCAAATGGAGTAAGTGGAGAAACTGATGTATTCACTGTTACAGAAATCGAATCTGTCACTCCTACTTCCTGTCCCGGTGGACAGGAAGTAGAATATACCCCATATTCATTGCTGTATTGGATGGTGATATCTCCGTCATCAATTCCAGCGAACTTTCCTATTCTCTTGGCAGCTTCACGGATTCCCTGGCAATCCTCAAATTGAGGTATACCCCCTCCAATATCTTGAATAGCAGCCCCGTATCTGGCAGCTTCTCTTGAGGCTGCAATTGCCGCAGAGTGGGTAAACATAAATCTGCCAAATTCAATAATTCCAAATAATACCAATAAAAGCAAAGGGAATACAATAGCAAATTCCACCATCCCCTGCCCTTTATTGGCAAGTCTATTTAAGTTGTTTTTCACTGGTGAGCCTCTAATCAATAAGTTCTAAATAATATAAAATAAAATATTCTATTTAGAGTTTAAGTGATATTAACCTTATCGCAAGAGGACCTTACAAGATTGGAGGAACTTCGTAAATTCACACCAAAATACCTAACAAAAATGTTAGGTAGTAACACAATTCACCCTTAATTTATTAAATTAGACGGGAAATAAATAACAGCACTACAGCACTCAATACCAGAAAGGGACCGTAAGGCAGTGCCTGATATGCCTGATATTTTTTTCTTAGGACCTGCAATACCAGGTACCCTCCACTTACGACCCCCCCTATGAGGATAGCCAAAATGATCCCTGCAATTATGCCTGGCCAACCAAGCAGTAAACCTATCACACCAGCTAGATTTACGTCTCCAAAACCCAGGGCAATTTCTTCTATTTCCTCACCTCGGGATTTTGATAAAACCCTCACAAATAATTCCCCCAGATAGTAGAAAATCAGCATTAAACCAAAACCTGCTCCACCACCCAATATTGTGTTAAGAAATCCATGATTCACGGTGCCAAATATAAATCCTAATCCAGCGCCAGTTATACTGACTGGATGTAGAATTAAGCGATGTTCCAGGTCAATCACAATCACCACACTAAAATAAACCAACCATAATATGGCTCCAAAATTACCCAAACTCTCCAAAGGGAATTGAGCCAGTAAACCGGTGAATACCGGTATCAGAATCAAGACTATTATATGCCGTAGAGATGGTTTAGTTCCACAGTGCTTGCAGGAAGTCAGCAGGAAATAAAATTTCCAGGAAAGTTGTTCTCCACAGCGATTGCATTTTGGTGTAGTAATTTTTCTCTCGCTTGGCAAAATATCAGCCAGGAAATTTACTAGATTGGCTCCAATCCATCCCCAAATCATATTAATCAGAAAAGTTATCATGCTCGTATTATAATTTATTCAACAAGAAATACCGTAAATTGGATATCTCTATGAAACAACCGCTCATCGCTCTCCTGACAGACTTTGGCACTTCGGACCCCTATGTGGGTATTATGAAAGGGATCCTTGCCAGTATCTCTCCAGAAACAAGGTTCATTGATCTTACCCATCACATCCCGCCGGGAGATATTCAGCGGGGTGCGTTCGCACTCTGGCAATCTTCCCTCGATCTTCCTTCTGGAACAATTTTTTTAGCTGTGGTTGATCCTGGAGTTGGCACTGAAAGAAAGGCTATCTGCCTGGATTGTGCTGGACAGCGGTTCATCGGTCCTGACAATGGTCTATTTAGTTTCCTTCTCTACGGGAAAGAGTATCATGCCTGGGAACTATCGAACCCGGCCTACCAATTATCCACACCGGGATCCACTTTTCATGGCAGAGATATATTTGCGCCAGCAGCCGCTCACGCGGCTAATGGAATACCGGGAGAAAAATTCGGAAATCCTGTAAAATCCATCAAACGGTTGGCAGAACCCATACTTAAATTAGAAGGAAATTCTCTCTCTGGCGAAGTACTCTCCTCAGACAGATTTGGAAACCTGTCCACGTCCCTGGGCCATTTTCATTCTAAAGATTCCTGGGATTTGATTCTCAGTTCCTGGATTAATCAAACTAAATGCAAAACCAAGGATCGTTCTTGTGTTGAGATCCTCGTGAAAGGAAAAACTTTACCTCTAGTAAAAACATTTTCTTCGATTCCAGAAGGGAACTGCGCTGGTCTTGTTGGCAGCACAGGATTACTGGAAATCGTCTGCAACCTGGGTTCCGCAAAAAACATCCTGGGTTTAAAAAGAGGTGATCCTATACTCCTCCGTTGGTGAAAACCAGGAAAACAGTTACGCTTAACACGAGTTATGGTACAAATAAGGTTTGTTGCTCATTATCAAATTTAGTAAATGTGTGGATGGATGCAAAAAGGAAAACTCATGGACAAATTTATCATCCAAGGTGGAATACCACTTAAAGGTCAAGTCACTCCCTCTGGAAATAAAAATGCCGCTCTACCCTTGCTGGCAGCCTGTATTCTCACTGAAGAACCCGTTGTGCTCCACAACGTTCCGGAAATCAATGATGTAAAGACAATGCGGGATTTGCTAAAAAGCATTGGCGTAAAAGTTACTCACCTGGGGAATCATTCCTGGGAGTTGCATGCAAAGGATATAGAATGCACCAACCTTGATCCAGAACTTTGCAGAAAAATTAGGGCATCTATCTTGCTCGCGGGGCCCGTAACAGCCAGGACCGGTCAATTAAAATTACCTCCCCCCGGTGGTGATGTCATCGGTCGCCGACGTCTCGACACTCACGTTCTGGCTCTGAAAGCCCTGGGTATAAAAACCATCTATAACAAGGAACAAAAATTATTCCAGTTTTCAGCTGGGAAAATGGAAGGCGCTGACATACTTTTGGACGAAGCGAGCGTTACCGCAACTGAAAACGCAGTGATGGCTGCTGTAACCGCGGAAGGCAAAACTATCATACGCAATGCCGCTTCAGAACCACACGTTCAGGATGTATGCCTGTTTCTTAACTCACTGGGGGCAAAAATCAGCCATGTTGGATCCAACACCCTGCTCATTGATGGTGTAAAAAAGTTGGGAGGAGGAGAGTTTACCGTCGGTCCGGATTACATGGAAGTCATTAGCTATGTTGGTGCGGCCGTTGTGACCAATGGAGAAATTACAATCCACAATGCCGGTCCTGAATACTTATCTATGATACAGCAGGTTTTTCACAGGCTTGGTGTTGAATGGGAAGTTCAAGGAGAGGATCTCTTTGTTCCTGCCAATCAATCCCAAATAATCAAACCTGATTTCAGAGGAGCGATCCCTGAAATCAGCGTCATGCCCTGGCCGGCATTTCCCTCGGATTTGATGAGTGTAGCAATCGTGGTGGCCACCCAATCCAGTGGAAATATCCTCTTCCATGACTGGATGTATGAAGGCCGTATGTACTTTACAGATAAACTGACCAGCATGGGTGCACAAATCGTTCTCTGCGACCCTCACCGCTGTATCGTAAACGGCCCTTCGGAAATGTTCTCAGGTAATGTTGACAGTCCCGATATCAGAGCAGGACTAGCATTAGTCCTGGCAGCTCTGGCCGCAAATGGAGAATCAGTAATCCGCAATGTCGGTCAAATTGACCGCGGTTATGAACGTATTGATGAAAAGCTCCGCTCTTTGGGAGCTAACATCACCAGGGAAAGCTAAGCTATGCCGCTTTATGATGAAATATTGGAGCAACCGGAAGTCCTCGCGGGATTGCTCAATTCCCAACAGAAAAACATCGAAGAAATAGTAAAGTCCGTTGGTAAACCAACGGGCATATTTATCGCTGCCCGGGGAACTTCTGACAACGCCGCCAGGTATGCAAAATACGTTTGGGGTTCTTACAATCAAATACCTGTTGCCCTGGCTGCTCCATCATTATTCAGTATTTACAACAAACCACCCGACTTGTCAGGCATGCTGGTGGTCGGAATCAGCCAATCAGGCGAATCTCCAGATTTGTTATCAGTTATTAAAGAAGCCAATCGCCAGGGCTGTGCGACATTGGCTATTACCAATCATAAAGACTCCCCTCTGGCAAAGCAATCCTCTTATATGATAGACATTCAAGCTGGTTCGGAGCTTTCCGTAGCTGCAACGAAATCCTACTCTGCCCAATTGGGGGCAATTGCAATGCTTTCTGCTGCCTGGAATAATCACGAGGATCAATGGAATGAGATTAAGGGGATTCCTGAGCTGATGAGCCAAGCCCTCGAAGCTGAAACGCAAATAGAAAACTTTGCTCCCCGGTACAGGTATATGAATCAATGTGTCGTGCTCGGCAGAGGGTATAACTATGCTACAGCTTATGAATGGTCTCTGAAATTAAAAGAACTCACTTATGTTGTTGCCCAACCCTATTCATCGGCTGATTTCCAACATGGACCTATTGCTTTGGTTTCGAATGGTTTCCCGGTTTTTGCCATCGCCCCCCAGGGTGAGATATTTGCTGATATGGCCAATCTCCTCAAGCGATTAAAACAAGAGCACCAGGCTGATTTGTTCCTGATTTCCGACAATCAGGCTGTCCTTGAATTAGCAGATTGCCCTCTTCTGTTACCTAGTGGAATTCCCGAGTGGTTGACACCGATTATTGGAATTCTTCCAGCTCAATTGTTCAGCTACCATCTGACACTTGTCAAGCGTATCGATCCAGAAACCCCACGCGGATTAACCAAAATTACCAGGACCAAATAATCACGCAAATGTACCTTCAAATCTTTTTAGGTTACACCAGGTAAGGTTGCCCATACCCATGCAGAATCTCAGTGATCATATCTCTACTATCCAGAGCTCGCCCACCCTCTCTCTGAATGAAAAAACCCGCCAGCTGCGCGAAAAAGGTGCCAACATAATAAACTTGGGAATCGGCGAACCTCTGAACGATTTTCCTGAAAGTGCACTATCATCTGCGCGGGAAAAATTAGAGACTCGCCAGCTAAAGTATGGTCCCATAGGAGGTCAAAAATCCCTAAAAATTGCCATCCAGGACTATACGAAGAAGCACTACGGACGAACCCCAACTTTGAACAATATCACAGTGACAGTTGGTGCCAAACAAGCCCTATTCAATTTGCTGTATGTCCTGCTCAATCCCGGAGATGAGGTTATCCTCTTGACCCCGTACTGGGTCAGTTACCCAGAAATGGTTAAACTCGCTCGCGGCAAACCAGTATTTATTCCAACCAATGATCTTTTTATTCCTGAAATCGATGTCATTTTAGCAGCAGTGACAGCAAAAACCAAGGCAATTCTCCTCAACACTCCCAATAATCCCACAGGTGTGGTTTACCCTCCGGAGCTGATTGCTGCCCTGGTGGATTATTGTGAAACCAAAAAAATATTCCTGCTTATGGATGATATTTATCATCAGCTAATATTTGGTCCCACCCAATGGGTTCCAGGTTATGTATTTACATCTAAACCAATCAATAAATCTCATTTGATCATAATCAACGGTATATCCAAAACTTATGGAATGACTGGGTTTCGAATAGGATGGGCGATTGCCTCCGAATCAATTATCAAAGCTATGGAAAAAGTACAGGGCCATACTACTTCTGGAGCTTCTGTTCTGCTCCAGGAAGCAGCCCTTGGGGCAATGAAGGGTGGTGAGCAGACCATCTCGGATCTTAAGACATTCATCAAAACCAACAAGGATATTATGATAGGGGAATTAAAGAAGATCAAAGGTATAAATTTAGCGGATCCCGGCGGTACTTTTTATTGTTTCCCTGATTTCCGGGCATTCAATTCAGATTCGCAGCAGCTAGCTGCCCTTCTACTCGAAAAAGCTTATGTCGCCACCGTGCCAGGGATTGCTTTTGGACAGGAAGGTTTCTTGCGGTTGAGTTATACATGTTCAACAGAACAAACAGCTGAAAGCGCGGCAAGAATCCGCTGGGCAATTGATCCGGAAGCTCCCCGGGAAATCATGATTGGGGATAAATCTTGTATATGTGATTGGGAGAGAAAAAAAGAAGTATGAGTAAAAATCAAAACACTCCATTTGAAAACCAGGCCGAAGATCGCAAGAGTGATTTTGGGCTTGAATATCTCGACTTATTCGGATATAGAAAATCTTACTGGAATTTATCGACCGACGGTTATTACCAGGAAGCCCTTTTTCGGGGAGAAGGAATTCAAACCCCGCAAGGAGCGCTCATTGTCCGTTCGGGCGAGCGAACCGCCCGGTCTGCAAATGATAAATTTATTGTTAAGGAAGACAGCTCTGTTAGCGATATCTCCTGGGGTGAATACAATACTCCATTTAATGAGGCTGATTTCGACCGCATTTTTGACAAGATGCGGCAATTCCTGGTTGGAAAAGACATCTTCATCCAGGACGGCATAGCTGGAGCAAGTCCCCAGCACCAGATTCCGGTCAGAGTTATTTCAACCTGGGCCTGGTTGGGATTATTTACAAAGAACATGTTTATCTCACCAGATCAACCCCAAGAGTGGAAAACCCATCGACCAGAATTTACTGTCATTTCCTTGCCAGATTTCTCTGGAGATCCTGCTGAAGATCATCTTAATAGTCCTACCTTAATACTGTTAAACTTCAAAAAGAAGCTGGTTCTAATTGGCAATTCCGGGTACGGCGGCGAAGTAAAAAAATCCATCTTCACCGCATTAAATTACTATCTACCCAAGAAAAATGTTCTTACCATGCACTGCTCGGCAAATGTTGGTCCCCGTGGTGACTCTGCATTATTCTTTGGCTTATCAGGAACAGGAAAAACCACCCTTTCCGCCGATCCAGAGAGAAAGCTAATCGGAGATGATGAACATGGCTGGGACGATGAGGGCATTTTTAACTTTGAGGATGGATCCTATGCTAAAGTTATTGATCTGTCACAAAAAGCTGAACCGGACATCTATGCCTGCACCCAAACCTACGGCACTATCCTTGAAAATGTGATCATGGATCCAGCCACCGGTGATTTGGATCTTTATGACGATTCGATTACCAAAAATACCAGGGCATCCTATCCTCTCAAGTACATACCTTATTCCTTGCCGTCCAAACGGGGGAACCACCCTGAGAATATTGTTTTTCTTACTTTTGACGCTAATGGGGTTATGCCCCCAATTGCCAGGTTATCCCACAATCAGGCTTTGTACCATTTCGTCTCTGGATATACTTCCAAGGTAGGTGGAACAGAAGCGGGAGTAGGCGAAGCACCCGAACTCACTTTCAGCGCCTGTTTCGGCGCGCCGTTTATGATCTTTCATCCGGCTTACTATGCAGACTTACTGAAGAAGAACCTGGTGAAATACCGTGTAAAAACCTGGTTGCTAAATACAGGATTGGTTGGAGGGCCGGCTGGAATCGGAAAACGGATCAGCATTGACCATACCCGAGCTTTGTTATCAGCAGTATTGAATGGCGATCTAGATCAGGTATCATATCAAGTTGATCCCTGGTTTGGGTTTGGAATTCCCCAAAGCTGTCCCCATGTTCCCGATGAGATATTGAACCCGTCTATCATGTGGACTGATAAAAAAGCCTATGCTAGAAGTATCAACCAACTCGTTGAGCAGTTCAATACCAATATTCTTAAATATGAAGACTCAACTCCGGAAGAGGTCCTGCTTGCCGGGCCTACTCATCAGCCAGAGATGGAACAAGAATAATCACCCACTAATTGATGTCCCCTCGAAAATCAGGACGCTGGTGGATCTAATTCGGAATAAAACCTTCTACGATATATGGCTTATATCTGGTCAGGTGTCTGACTGGCAGTCGACCCTGAATAAAAACTCCCTCATATCGATTCTCAATCTGGTCCACCTGTCCCTCTTCATGGAACAACGAGATCAACCCTCCCAAATTGTAAGGAATCTCAACCTGAACCGTTTCATAGGATTCATACAACTTGGTTTTTATAGTTTGAAGCAGTTCCGTTATCCCGTCCCCTCTTAGTGCAGAGATTGCTACTGCATTCGGAAAAGAATCCAGCGCAAGCTGAGCCCCTTCCGGATCACTCAACCGGTCAATTTTATTCAGCACCGGTATGCTGGGGATATCTTGAGCCTCGATAATTTCCAAGGTGTTGTGGACTGCTTCTGCCTGGGACATGGCATGCGGGTGGGTCACATCAACAACGTGTAACAGTAAATCTGCTTCCGCGATTTCCTCCAAAGTTGCCCGAAAAGATGCTACCAGTGTTGTGGGCAGTTTTTGGATAAATCCAACCGTATCAGTGACTAGAATTTGTTGACCATCCGCCAATTCCACCTGCCTGGTAGTAGGATCAAGGGTGGCAAATAATTTATTTGCCACGTACACATCAGCACCAGAAATTTGATTTAACAAGGTGGATTTTCCAGCGTTTGTATACCCTACCAGGGAGACTATCGGAATACTGGATTCCTTTCTCCTCGTCCTATGACGCTGCCTGTGCGCCCGTACTTTCTCTAGTTCTTCCTTTATATGGCTTATCCGGCGCCGAATATCCCGCCTATCAACCTCCAACTGGGTTTCTCCAGGTCCCCGGAGCCCAACACCAGCTGTTCCTCCCGTTCTACCACCACCTCCCCCGGCCTGTCGTACCAGGTGAGTCCAGGCCCTGGTCAACCTCGGAAGACGATATTCATACTGAGCAAGCTCGACCTGCAGAGACGAAATGGTACAAAGCCTGATTGTGGGATAACCTGGCAATTGGGGGCATAA
>Ga0255366_10185_pt1 | contig 12402 bp, 2 predicted proteins | sample ANMaggSeSYBR01C4_FD_182086 | JGI IMG/M metagenome (GOLD analysis project Ga0255366, IMG submission 182086) | Sediment cell enrichment communities from methane seep in Santa Monica Basin, California, United Staets - ANME aggregate JGI... | ecosystem: Environmental > Aquatic > Marine > Cold seeps >... | reverse complement strand
AAATGTGATTTTTTGGAATTTGTTTCCAAAAACAGCTTTTAATAACAACTGACTGGCTTCATCATCTTCTGCAATAATTACAGATAAATTTTCGAATGATGCTTGTTGATCCTCATTTATACTTCCTTCGATATCACATTTTTTCGTGCTTTGTTTAGTGTATGGAATGGTAAATATAAATGTAGAACCTATGCCTTCTTCAGATGTTACACTAATATCTCCGCCGAGCATTTCAACGTAAGATTTAGAAATTGCAAGCCCTAAACCCGAGCCTTCAAAAGCTCTTGCATCCTCAATATCGGCTTGTTCGAAACGATTGAAAATAGCTTTAATTCTGTCTGATGGAATCCCTATTCCGGTATCTTTTATATAAAACTCCAATATGTTGGAATCCTTTTCTTTTTTTATTGAGCAACCAAGGCTGATATTCCCGTGTTCGGTAAATTTAATTGCGTTTTTAATCAGATTACTAAGTATTCCTTCCAATTTGTATTTGTCGGTAATAATGAGTGCATCTTCATCCAAAAGTGCAGGTTTATAGATCAGTTCAAGCCCTTTTGCCTTGGCTTCCCTGTCAAAAAAATCATACTGTTCTTCAAGAATTCTGTTTACCGATACCTCAGCTTTTATAACTTCAACCTGTCCTGCCTCTACCTTTGAAATATCAATAATATCATTAATCGTATTAAGCATCCGATCACCACTTTTTTCAATAATCTTAATGTAGTTATTCTGTTCTTCTCCTGTGAGTTGTGGCTCTTTTAATAGGCTAGTAAATCCAAGTATTCCGTTCATGGGTGTACGAATTTCATGGCTCATATTGGAAAGGAATGCGCTTTTTAGACGATCGCTTTCTTGTGCATTTTCAAGGGCTGATTTTAAATCTTGTTCTGCTTTTTTTCTTTCAAGCGAAATACTGATTTGATGAGAAATAATTTCAAGCATTTTCAAGTCTGATTTATCATAAGCCTTTTCATCATCATAGCTTTGAACAGCAAATACTCCCGAAACCCTACCTTTAGCAAACAATGGTACTCCAAGCCATACCTTTGAATCAGAACCTAACAATTCCACCTCTCCCGAATTTACAAGTTTAGTCTTAACTTTTTTTGTTGCCAATAATGATTTTCTTGTTTTTATTACATAATTGGTTAAGGTTTTACCTGAAGGGAAAGTTTTGATTTTGTCTTTTTTGTCTTTATGATATAATATCGATATTGAATCTGTGGTACTATCATAAAGGGCAACATAAAAGTTGCTTGTGTCGATGATTGCTCCGAGTTCGTTTTTAACCAAAACAATAAAATCAGTAGGGTTATTGCTTATTGCAACCGCATTTGAAATCTGATGTATTATTTTTTGAATTTGTTCGTTGCGTTTACGTTCTGTGATGTCTCGAACAGTACTAATGATTTCAATTATTTTACCATCAATAATTATTGGTCGGGCAGTATGATCCAACCAAACAACATCTCCGTTCTTCTTAAAAAATCTGTATTCGAAATTATTTAGTTCACCACCATTTAATGTATTTTTACTTTTTTCGTCTGTAATGTCCACATCATCCGGATAAACCAGTTTTTGAATATCAATATTCATTATCTCTTCTGTAGTATAACCTAAAATCTTTTCACAATGAGGGCTAATGTATGTCAATGATCCATCAGTATCCTGAATCATCAGCATATCAGGGCTGTTCAGAATCAATGATTCATATTTTTGTTTGTTTTTTAGTAATGCTTCTTCCACCTGCTTGGGTTCTGTAATATCCCTGAATTCAACTACACGAACCTTTTTTCCTTTATATGGGATTTGTTTGGCTTCCAAGCGAAGCGGATATTTCTCTCCGTTTTTACGGATTCCAATCGCTTCATATGGTTTATCATACGCAGATAATATATTTTCCATAACCATTTCACGCAATTCTTCTGCAATAAGTAAAAGCCCGTCCATGCCAATAAGGTCATCTTTTTTGTAGCCGGTCATTTCTGAAAGGCCTTTATTACATTCCAGTATCAGCCCTTTGTCGTGAATGGCAATTCCGCCAAATGAAGCATTGTGCAGCGCTTTAAATCTTGTTTCACTATCACGCAAATCCGCTTCTGCTTGTTTTTTCTCTGTAATATCAATCGTAGAGCCATAAATAGTTAATTTGTTATTTTCAGTAACAGCCCTGCCAGTTGATGAGAACCATGCCAGATTTCCATCTGCTTTTTTTACTTCATAATCGAACGAAATCGCTTTATTGGGATTTTCGATGCTCTCTTTTAATGCTTGTTGTATTGAAGGCAAATATTCAGGTAGAATGTAAGAAAAATACTTATCCCAGGAATTGTCTATGCTTCCTTTAGCTAATACAAGAAATTCATCTACCGTTTCTGAAAGATAGGTATTTATAAAATCCCCATGTTTATCGATATCCGATTTCCAGATTATATTCGGTGTGTTTGCATTAATTACTTTAATTTGCTGCAAACTGGCATTTATTTTCTCTTTGGCTCTTTCTTCATAATCAATATCCCTGAGTGTACCTATCATTCTAATGGCATTGCCTTCGCTATCTCTTTCAACCACCTTCCCGAAATCAAGAAACCATTTCCATTGCCCGGTCTTGTTTTTTAGCCGGTGTTTATTTTCGAAAAAATCAGTCTTACCATCAAAGTGCTCTTGTAAATCAACAGAATTTTTTTCTGCATCATCAGGATGTATTTTCTCCTTCCACCATTTTATATTCGGCGTTATTTCGCCTAATTTATAGCCAAGGTTTTCGGCAAGTATATCGTTATAAATTTCATCTCCCGTAGGAATATCCCAATCCCACCAACCAAGGTTGGCTCCTTTGATAATCGTTTCGAATTGCTCGTTTTTTTCTATTAGTTTGTTTTCTGCCTGTTTGCGTTCGGTAATATCCTCGACAAAAGCCAGTCCATATGCAGGATTACCTTTTGTGTTTTTAATGACTCCTACTTTAACAAATACATTTATAATAGAGCCATCTTTGCGGATATACCTTTTCTCCATGGCAAAACCTGTTTCTTTTGCAGAGGTCATATTATTGAACAAACTGCGGTTATCAGGGCGATCCTCCGGATGGGTTATGTCAAAGAAGTTTAACTCCTTGAATTCATCTTTTGAATAACCCAGCATTCTTTCATAGGTCCGATTAGTTGAAATAAAATTACCATTTAAGTCATTGGAGCATACACCAAAAGGAGAGTTGTCGATAGTAAGGTTGAGTTTTTCCCCGCTTTCTCTAAGTGTCTCTTCTATTTGTTTACGTTCGGTTATATCTATACAGGTTCCAAATAATTGAACAGCTTTACCATTTTTATATTCAATTGTTCCATTTGTTTGAACATATTTTATTTCACCATTTTTACATATCAAGCGATACTCGTTTGGTTCCAACTTTTTGTTTCCTGATGCCATACTTTCCATAAGCCATTTTGCAACTCTTTCTAGATCATCAGGATGATGAATGTCATTATTTATTTTTGCATAATCAATTTTTTCACTTTTGTTATATTTAAGTAATTTGTGCATTCCGTCAGACCAAGATATTTCACCTGTTTGAATGTCCCAGGTAAAATCACCCATTTTTGCTAAATACTGGGCTTGAAGTAATCTTTCTTCACTTTCTTGAAGTTTTTTTTCTGCCAACTTGTGCTCGGTGATGTCATATGTAACAGACTGAACACCTATTATCTTGTCTTCTGCATTCTTCACAGGTTGAAAATTTGTAGAAATCCATCGATTTAGTTCCGGAACTTCTTCTTCAATAGTTGTGCTCTCATCGGCCTCAATTATGCCTCGGATTCTATTAAGGAAAAAATCAGCCGTTTCTTTTGGGAACACATCATATAAACCCTTTTTGCCTTCCACATCTTCAATATTATATTCATTGCCCATTCCATTTATCCATTTGAGCCCTTCATTGTTCAGAAAAATATAATTACCATCCTCATTAAAGAATGCGATAGCAGCATCTGAATTTTCGATAAGTAACCTATATTTTTCTTCACTATGTTTTAATTCGTCTTCTGCCTGTTTGCGCTCGCTTATATCACTAATCATTGCTACAAAGAATTCAGGTTTTCCGTTTTCATCTGGGATAATTGAACAACTCATCTCTCCCGGATAAATAGTATTGTCTTTTCTTCTAATATTAAGTTCGCCTTTGAAAAAACCTTTCTCTAATAGAGTGGGAAGTATATCATCTTTAAGTTTCGTTACTCCTTGCTCATCGCTAAATGAGAACATCGACTTTCCAATCAATTCGCTTTCACTTTGGAAACCTCCTGTTTTTAAAATAGCTTCATTTGCGAAAATGATATTTCCTTCTAAGTCGGTAATTATAACCGATTGCGATGTAGTTTTAATAACTTGTGAAAGCTTGCGAATTTTTTCCTCTGATTTTTTACGTTCGGTGATATTCCTTCCAATTTCAATAGCGCCTGTAATGTTACCGGCACCATCTTTCATAGGAACTCCAATAAGTTCCCAATAGCTTTCACCCTGGACACTTTCTGCTGCAGCGTGATATATAATGTCTGATTCAATATTTCCTGATTGAATTGCTTTCATAACAGGACAGTCTTCGCAAGGTTTTTCTCTGCCTACATAGCATTCGTAGCAAATCATCCCAATTACATCTGGTTTTGCCGTGAGAGCAGTTTTATTCGCCCAGATAATTTGAAGATTGGTATCAACATGTATTATCATGTCGGTTGTACCATCAAGCAATGCCTGTTTTTGTATCTCACTCTTCCGTAGTTCTTCTTCTGCAAGCTTGCGCTCTGTTACATCAGTGCCAATACTGAGAATTCCCGATTTTTCCCCGTTCTCGTTTCTCAGAATAGTATTCTCCCATTTTATCAATCTTTCAAAACCATTTTTGCATAAAACAGGGTTTTCATAAGAAGCGAATTCGGGCATTTCTTTTAAAACATTGGAAAAAACTTCGGTTATACTTGTGCCGTTTTGTTTTGGAATAAATATGTCAAACCAATTCTTTCCCAAAACTTCTTCCTTTTTGTAACCTGTGAGTTTTTCGGCGAACTTATTAAACAGGGTAATATTTGCATTTTTGTCTAATGTAAGAATAAATGCATTTGCAGTTATCAGAAGGTTTTCAGAGAATTCTTTTTCTTTTTTTAGACCTTCTTCACTTGCCCTAAGTTGTTGGTTATTTGCCCTAAGCTGCTGTTCTATTGCCGACAGCTGTTGATTAGAAGCATCAAGCTGTTGATTTGCTGCTCTCTGTTCTTCTTCTGCCTTTATGCGCTTGGTGATGTCGCTAAAAGTTATAGTTATATAACTCAAACTCTTTTTATTATCAAAGACAGGAGTTGCATTTACTGAAACCCATGAAATGAAATCTTTATCAGGCACTTTTATTCCGATAATATAATCGTTGATGGATTTATTTGAAGAAATAACTTTATTTACAGGATATTCTGCTAAAGGTAATATAGAACCATCTTTTCGACAAAAACTCCAGGCCGGATCAATATCATTTTTCCCAAGCATTTGCTCTTTTGTTAATCCAAGTATATTTCTTGCTGCCGGATTACTAAAAATTATTTCTGTATTAGCATTGTGAAGAATGAGCCCAATCATCATATTTTCTGATAAAGCAGTATATTTTTTATTGCTTGCCTGTAATTGTTGCTCGGTGGCTTGCAGTTGTTGGCTTGCTGCTATCTCATTTCCTTCTGCCTGCTTGAGTTGGATGATTTTCCCTAATCGTTCGGCTAAAGCATCAAGGAGCAATCTTTCTTCTTTCAGAAAAGGTCCCTCATCTGAATCCGGCATTTTATTTAGATAACAGACTTCTATGTTTCCTGAATGCTTGCCATCAATAACAATATCGCTGCATTGACACCATTTGGTTTTTTTAAATTCAGATGTTTTGTATTCTGTACCATCCAAAACAATTCGGCAAACAGCGATTTCTGGATATTGCCACGAATCAGAAATAAGTTTAACTGTCCTTCGGCATATTTCTCCCAACGAAATATTGGGGATTTCAACAATTTTAGAAATACCATAAAAACAGGTTAGCTCTTTTAGCCGTTCTGCTAGTTGCTGATTAGAAACTCTTAGTTGTTGCTCGGTGGCTACCAACTGCTGATTATTTGCATCAAGTTGCTGGTTTGCTGCCCTAAGCTGTTGCTCGGTAGCAAGCAGTTGTTGCTTAGCTGCTTCTTGCATTTTTTCACGCTCTTTACTTTTATTACGTAAGTCGTTCAGTTCAGAGGAAAGTTGTTCTTTGGTTTTATTCAAATCTTTTTTCATAAACTATTCTCCTTTTATTATTTTACGTGTTTATTTATCAACTCCACCAGAAGCTTCTGTTTTATCGGTTTTGTAATATGATCGTCACATCCTGCTTCAATTGCTTTTTCTCTGTCGCCTGATAATCCATAAGCTGTTTGGGCAATTATAACTACATCCTGATTGAATTTTCGAATTTCGCGAGTGGCTTCATAACCGCTCATTACAGGCATTTTTAAGTCCATCAATATTAAATTTATTTCAGGGTTCTCCCGAAACTTTTCGACGGTTTCTTTACCCGTTTTTGTAAATATGATTTCTTGGAATTTGTTTCCAAAAACAGCTTTTAATAACAACCGACTGGCATCATCATCTTCTGCAACAATTACAGATAATTTTTTCAATGATGCTTGTTGATCCTTATTTATACTTCCTTTACTATCACATTTTTTAGTGCCTTGCTTGGTGTATGGAATGGTAAATATAAATGTAGAACCAATGTCTTCTTCAGATGTTACACTAATATTTCCGCCGAGCATTTCAACATAAGATTTAGAAATTGCAAGCCCAAGGCCGGAGCCTTCAAAAGCTCTTGCATCCTCAATATCGGCTTGCTCAAAACGATTGAAAATAGCTTTAATTCTGTCTGATGGAATCCCGATTCCGGTATCTTTTATATAAAATTCTATTCCCTCAAAACTCTTCTCTTTTTTCAATAAGCATCCAAAGCTAATATTTCCGCGTTCGGTAAATTTAATTGCGTTTTTAATCAGATTACTAAGTATTCCTTCCAATTTGTGTTTGTCGGTAACAATGCATGTGTCCTTATCCGAAAGTACAGGTTTATAGAGCAGTTCAAGCCCTTTTGCCTTGGCTTCCCTTTTAAAAAAGTGATACAGTTCTTCAAGAACCTTGTTTATCGATACTTCAGCTTTTATAAGCTCAACTTGTCCAGCCTCTACCTTCGAGATATCAATAATATCATTAATGGTGTTCAGCATTCGATTACCACTTTTTTCAATAATCTGTATGTATTTGTCCATTTCCTCTCCACTAAGTTGTGGCTCTTTCAATAGGTCGGTAAAGCCCAGAATACCATTCATGGGGGTGCGTATTTCGTGACTCATATTGGAAAGGAATGCACTTTTTAGACGGTCGCTTTCCTGTGCATTTTCAAGGGCTAATTTTAAATCTTGTTCTGCTTTTTTTCTTTCAAGTGAAATGCTTATCTGGTAGGAAATGAATTCAAGTATTTCCTTATCAGATTCATTATAGGCATTTTCATCAGTATAACTTTGAATAGCAATAACACCGGTTACCTTTCCTTCAACTTTTAGTGGCACTCCAAGCCATATTTCCGAATCCTCCCCATAACTTTCAACCTCACCCGAATTTTCTAATTTGTTAATTTTTTCTTTGGTAGCAAGTAATGACTTTTGAGTTTTTATTACATAATAAGTTAAAGTTTTTCCTGCCGGAAATGAAGTAAACACATCTTTTTCGTCTTTAAAAAATGGCAAGGAAAGTGTATCAGTTTTATTGTCGTAAAGAGCAATATAAAAATTTGTTGTATCGATGATTGTACCAAGTTCTTCCTGAATTCGCTTGATTAATTCATCAAGATTTCCGGTTGTACTAACTGCATTAGAAATATTGTATAATACCTTTTGGATTTGACCTGTACGTTTGCGTTGCGTAATATCTTCTCCAACTTTTACATAATTGATGATTTTACCGTACTCATCAAATATGGGTGAAACAGAAGCACTTTCCCAAAACAATTCACCATTTTTCTTTTTGTTATGAAATTCTCCCCGCCATTCTTTTCCTAACGAAATTGTTTTCCATAATTCCTTAAACATTTCATCAGACTGAGTTCCTGATTTTAGTATTCGAGGATTATTGCCTTTTGCTTCTTCTAAAGAATAGCCAGTTATTTCAGTAAATTTTGGATTAATATATTCTAAATCTCCTTTCGTATCAGTTATTGCAATAACTGAAGGGCTTTGTTTTACAGCTGTTGAGAGTTTTGAAATTTCTTCTTCCTTTTTTTTAGATTCCGTAATATCCCTGAATTCAACCACACGAACATACTTTCCTTTATATGGGATTTGTCTGGCTTCCAACCGAAGTGGATATTTCTTTCCGTTTTTACGGATTCCAATGGCTTCATATGGTTTTTCATAAGCAGATAATATATTTTCCATAACCATTTCACGCGATTCTTCCGCAATTAGTAAAAGCCCGTCCATGCCAATAAGATCATCTACATTATGATCAGTCATTTCCGAAAGGCCATTATTACATTCCAGTATAATCCCTTTGTTATGAATGGCAATTCCCCCAAATGAAGCATTGTGCAGAGCTTTGAATCTTATTTCACTTTCTTTTAAATTTTCTTCTGCCTGCTTTTGCTCGGTAATGTTATGCACTATAGCAAGAACATATTCTACTAAATTATCAGTATCACGATATGCATTAACAGATACTGCGGTGTAAACAATATGACCTTGTTTATGGTTAAAGCGTTTTTCCAACACATAGGAATCTATTTCATTAGCCAACATTTTATTAAATTGAATTAGTTCGGCTTCCAGATCATCGGTATGGGTTAGCTCTGTCCAAGTCATTTCAAGCAACTCTTCTTTTGAATAACCAAGCATTTTACACAGAACATCATTTATTTCAATCCACTCTTTATTGACTGAAGTAATGGTCATTCCAATCATGCTTTGCTCAAAATATTTACGAAAACGCTTCTCACTTGCCGCTAGCTCAATATTTGCTGCACGCAATTGTTGTTCGGTTGCTGATAATTGTTGATTGGAAGCTTCGAACTGTTGATTCGTTGCCTTCAGTTCTTCTTCAGCTAGTTTGCGCTTAGTAATATCCAAAGCTGTAAATGTTATTCCGGCAGAATAATTGTCAATGTTAATGGGTGTGGAGGATAACAGAATATTTATTATTGAGCCATCTTTTTTTAACCAACGGGTTTCAACTGTACCTGTTCCGCTTTCTGCTATTTGGTGGTATTTTTCTGTACCAACATATTCATGCTCTTCTTTAGTTGGATACAGTATTCTGGCACTTTTGCCAAGAAGTTCGTTTTTTGAGTATCCGGTAATTTCACATATACGGGGATTCACTTCAATTAGTACTCTATCCTTAACAACACCTATTCCTGTGGGTGCAACGCGGAAAATGCTGTTCATTTTTTCTTCACTCTCCTTAAGTGCTTCCTCTGCTATTTTCGTGTCGGTAATATCGTATGCATTCCCGATAAGAGATTTTGGATTGCCTTTTTCGTCAAATATTATTGTGCGAGTATCGCTAATCCAACGATATCCCAGTTTTGGATGATTAAATCTGTATTCGACCGTAGGAGTGAAATCTTCGACCTTTTTAGACAATAATTTCTCTAAATGATTTTCAATTCTCTCATAATCATCTGGATGAAATCTATTAATTGCCCCTTTTAAACCCTCGGAAATAAATTCTTCTGGAGGGAAACCATACATTTCTTTTACTGCCGGGCTTAAATAATCATAAGTTCCGGTATTGAGATTATAGTTATAAATTGTCGTAACAGAATTTGACAAAACATAACGGAATTTTTCTTCACTCTCCTTTAATGCCTTTTCTGCTTTTTTAATTTTAGTTATATCAACATACTGGCATATTACATTGGTAAGCTTTCCTGTTTCATCAGTTATTGGAAACATCGAAGCATCCAGCCAAAATTCATCAGTTTCGGTAGTAGCTAAATTTATATCACCAACTTCCGAAGCTTTCCAAAAAGTAGTAAAACGAGTAGTTTTCAGTTCTTTAAACACTGAAATTGTATCAGATAATATTCCTTGTTTCCGAAGATTTTCATCTTTTAATACATTATACTTCCCTATCAGCATGTCATCAGAAACATTCAAAATATTTTTCAAAGCCTGATTAGCCCTTATCATTGTACCATCTGCATCAGAAATCCACATGGCAAAAGGACTGTTTTCAATAACTATATTCAAAAAATTTGCCTGGTTTCGGTATTTTAATTCACTTATCTGCAAAATATTTTCTGCCCTTTTTTGTTCGGTGATGTCTTTGGCAAAACCTAAAAAACGTGTATTCGAAAGTTTTACTGCTTCAATACTCCAATATCTTTTTTCTCCCGATTTCATTACATAACCCAATTCCGCATTTGCAGCCCCATCTTTAAGAACAGTTTGAAAATGATTTTTTGCTTTTTCAAGATACTCTTGTTGTATAAGTTTATGTATTGTAAGTTTTAATAATTCTTTTTTAGTATATCCTGTAATTTTGCAGGCAGCATCGTTTAACTCTATATATTCACCCTTTTCGTTTACAATAAAAACACCATCGGGCGCATTTTCTATATATGATTTGAATTTCTTTTCGCTTGCTGTTAATTGCTGATTGTTTGCACGTAATTGTTGTTCTGTGGCAGATAATTGCTGATTGGTTGCTTGAAGTTGCTGATTTACCGCTTTTTGTAATCCTTCTGACTGTTTGCGCTGGATGATTTTTTCCAATCGTTTAGCTATAACATTAATGAGTAATCTTTCTTCTTTCAGGAATACGCCTTCATCAGAATCCGGCATTTCCTTTAGATAACAGACTTCTATGTTTCCGGTATGCTTGCCATCAATAAATATATCACTGCATTGACTCCAATTGGTTTTTCTGAAATTTTGTGTTTTGTATTCTATACCATTCAGAATAATTCGACAAACAGCAATTTCGGGATATTGCCACGAGGCGGGAATTAGATCAACTAATCTACGAGTTATCTCATCTAATGAAATATTGGGGATTTCAAGAATTTTAGAAATGCCATAAAAACAGTCCAACTCTTTTAGCCGTTCTATTAGTTGCAGATTAGAAACTCTTAGTTGTTGCTCGCTGGCTATTAACTGCTGATTATTTGCATCAAGCTGTTGATTTGCAGCCCTGAGTTGTTGCTCGGTGGCAGATAGTTGCTGGTTTGCTGCTTTTAGTATTTCTTCACGCTCTTTACTTTTATTACGCAATTCGTTCAATTCAAAGGAAAGTTGTTCATTCGTTTTATTCAAATCTTCTTTCATTGACTATTCTCCTATAATTTTAACAAAAAATCGATATAATCTCTTTTCAACACTATCACCAACAGTAAAGCTAACAATTCCTGAACTCAGGCTTAATGTGGCAGTTCGTCTTTCAAATCCGCCTAAAGATGATGATATTACATTTAGCATCTTCTTTTCAAGAATCTTAGAAACGCTTTTTATAAGACTGTTCGCAATATTATCATTTTCTTTTCTAAGAACATTTGCCCCACCAACAAGACAAATTTCAATATTTGCTTTTGAAGTACCCAAATTAATTAATTCATCTAATAAATTTGTGATGGCATTTTCTGCATATTTATTATCATCTCCTTTTGGTGATTCTCCGGGAAGCATAACATGAGCAAGTCCACCAATTTTTGTACTTATATCGTAAGCTATAACAGCTATGCATGAACCTAATGGCGAAGATTTTAATAATCCGTCTTTAGTTCCTGTGACAATACATCCTGTTGAGACATATTGTACTGCTTTATGTTCTTTTATTTGTTTTCCAGAGTGCATCATTTCAAAATTACATTTAACGGTTTGGCTCGTATATTTGAAAAGTAGGGCAGATAAAAAAGCTTTAGCGAAAAGCCCTCAAGTCTACCGAGTACGAACTGCCATATTTTATAAGGTTTTGTTATAGCTCGTTCCACGTTTTTTTTAAAAATATGTTTTTACTGCAAATTCAAATTGATTTATAAATATCTCTTTAAATACTGAAATATTATTCTGTTCGTAAAAAAGTAACATCGCCTTTTTATATTCTACTGAATCAACTGTCCTGAAAGAAATAGGACAATATTTATTATTCATCAAAATAGCATTACTTACAATTCGTGCCGTTCTTTTATTTCCATCAGCAAATGGCTGGATGTACGAAATTAAAACTAATACTAATAAAGCTTTCTCTAAAATATTCCTTTTGCTATTTACTAAGTCACACATATTTGACAATGATTCTCTAATTTGAGACTCATTATCTAAAGGGCGATAATTTGTCCCAGAAATACCAACTCTTCTT
>Ga0255366_10184_pt1 | contig 12471 bp, 12 predicted proteins | sample ANMaggSeSYBR01C4_FD_182086 | JGI IMG/M metagenome (GOLD analysis project Ga0255366, IMG submission 182086) | Sediment cell enrichment communities from methane seep in Santa Monica Basin, California, United Staets - ANME aggregate JGI... | ecosystem: Environmental > Aquatic > Marine > Cold seeps >... | reverse complement strand
TGCCTCTGAAAGTTTCCTAATGAACTCATTAAGATTTTCTGACATGATTATCATCAACATAAAAAGAATGTAGTTTATAACGTCTTTCTGTCCAGATTTTTTACTTTCAGTAAACCTAAAACAAAGAATAAATAGTTTGCACGTCTTCGTATGTATTTATGGTGAGGCGGACAAAACAAACTCAATTTCGTGAATCAGATGTAATCAGCGCCTCAGAAATCGGCCAATATCATTACTGCCCCGTGGCATGGTATCTTCAAAAATGTGGATATGAACCACAATCGCCACTATTAGAAATTGGTATAAAGAAACATGTGAAACATGGTGATATAATAGATCATGTGCAGGTCAGTGCAAAAAAGTCAAAAATTCTTGCCGCTGCTGGATACATGCTATTGATAGTTGCAGCTTTAATTATCATATTTGAGGTGATTTTATAGATATTTCTATAATATTCAGCCTTGTTTTACTAGCAGTAGCTATCCTGTTTATCTCAATATCAAGGAAGATGAATAGAACCGTTAGCAAGTTAAAAATCAAACACAAAATCCAAGACGGAAAGATCATCTACTCCGATTTAAACATGCCTGCAAAACCGTTGTTTTCAAAACGCTATAGAATCAGCGGTAAACCGGATTATATCATAAAAAAAGATGAACATCATATTCCGGTAGAGGTGAAAACTGGACAGCACTATGAGCCGAAAAAAAATCACGTATTTCAACTCGCAGCCTACTGTCAGATATTGGAGGAAAATTATGGAGGTTTCGTACCATATGGAATACTCGTCTACAGCGATACATCTCAACAGCACAAAATACCATTTGACCCCAAAATAAGATTTGAGCTTGAATCTGCTATAAAAAAAATGCGGCGTATACTCAAAACAAAGAAAACTGCAAGAAATCACAATGATCTTTACAAATGTAAAAGTTGTTCAATGAGGAGCTATTGCGATAAAAAGATTATCTAAAACTATAGTTCTATAGTATATACATTCATATATACATTTATGCATTTAAACTGTTTACACCGTAAGAAAACTTGATTACCCCAAAATTGATATTATTTATATATCAGGAAACCTATTATAATAATCCATATAGTACACTATGGGGGTACATAAAATTAGCATCTATAAGACATTACCAATCTCAAGATTGTTACTTGTTGTAATGATATCAAGTTTTCTTATATTTCCAGGTATAATAGACTCTGTTTATCCAATGAAAAATAGTGCAAATATAAATCCAAAAATCGTAACCAAGTTTTCCAAAGAAATAGAAATCCCATCTGGATCTGACTATTACATAAAGTTTTCTTCAGAAAAATTAACTTTAGATGATGAAGAGGTCACCCCTCATGCTTCAGGACTATCGGATAAAGTAAAAGAGGCTATAGCAAAATCTCCACACTGGATTCAAAGAGACCTGACTAGACAATTCCAATCTATTAACAACCCAGAAGAATACGCAGATCTTATACTAGACTCAAGTAAAAAATATGTCGATGAAATAGCGTTTTCCATAGCCTGCTCCCCGCTAGGCGAAGTTCCTCAGATTGAAGTTATCCAAGATAACGTGTTTTATCTGTATGATAATGACGAGGGTATCCAGTATGCCGACATTGTAGATTATGACAATGGATCTGGTGATTATTATTCCACCATCAGATATGTAGTCATTGAGAATGGAACTGAAAAAGAACTTGAATATCCTAAGGAAATTTATTATTGGTATGTTGTACATCCTGAATTGCTAGGTGGAAATGCAAAATATGTCTATGGAGAGTTTTGGCGCGATTATCTTTTTAATCATAATGATCTAGGTTATCCATTATTAAAGGAGAAAATGTCAAACATAGACTACCTGTGGGACTGTGAGTCATATTCTCAAGGAAAAGACAGGCTTTGGAAAGATAGTATGGAAGAACATCCAACGGCAATTGAAGGAATAAGCTACTGGATTGGAAAAACCGTACCTCACGGAGCTATGGGGGATAGACCCAGCCAGCCTAATTTGATCGCACATGAACACAATGGATGGTGTGGAGAATTACAAAGAATAGCCGTTGCTGCACAAAGAGCGTTACTAGTACCATCAGTTGGCGCATCCAATATTGCAGAGGATCATGTATGGAGGGAGTTTTATGAAAGGGGATGGCATGAAAACGATAACTGGTGGACCGACAGTGGAGGCGCTGTAGATAAACCGGATGTGTATGCATATGGCTGGGGAAAAAACATGTCAGCTGTATATGCATGGAATGGAGATGGATCCATTTATGACGTAACACCAAGATATATCCATTCTGAAGATCGGATAACTGTAAAATTTGTTGTAAAAGATATCTTTATGCAACCTATTGATGGTGCTCTAGTAACTGTACTAGTAGAGGGATTAAAGGATATTACATGGTATAAAAACAAGATATGGGAAAAAATTGAAGAGATTTGGGACAATTTGCCTCAATTTATCAAAGGAAAAATACTTCAAAATATCTACGATAAAATACAGGAAAGATTCGAAGAAATTCCAGACATAGTAGATGGAGCAACTATAGCAATATGGAATTATACCGACATGAATGGAGAATGTACCTTTGAACTTGGAAAAAATCTTGAGTATATCTTCCTGATTCAACAGGTCAACTTAAAAAATTCATGGCCACTTTCAAAGAACAACGCTCTTAGAGTTCTCCGCAATCATGAAGATGCTTCATTTAATGTAATCTTTGCAGATTTTTCAAATAGGATACAGCCGCATCAAAGCAAAGAAATATCCAAAGGAAATTATCTTTTTGATGTTTCTTTTGACACAAAATCGCAACAACTTCAAAGAAATATTAGGAATGGAGACATCGGAATTTACAACCATGAAGGAAAAATAGATTTCTTTGTTTTGGATGAGGAAAACTTTGAAAAATATAAGAATGGTAGAAAATTTAACTGCTTTAACTATCTTGAGGATAACAAAGCAGACATGGAATTTAGTGCCAGTGAAAAAGATTGGTACATAGTGTTCAGAAATCACGCCCGTCGGACAAATGTTATTATAGATTTTTCAATTCAAGTCGAAGTTTCTACTGATATAGATAGAGTTCAAATTGTTTCTCCGAACACAAGTATTTTTGAGAATCCTGTTTTCAATGTCGGCGAGATCGTTAACATCGCTGGAATTGCAACTGATAATATAACTACTGTATCAATTAATGGTGAAATCATGGAAATATCTACAGTAAATTGTGAGTGGTTTTACCCATGGAATACCACTGGTTTGATACCGCAAGAATATTTGATCACCGTAGAATGTGGTGATGCACAGGATGAGATATCGATAAAATTAGTGGATGCAATTCCCCCAGCAATAAAAATAGAAAATCCTTTGGAAGGAGCAATTCTTGAAGAAAAATCAATTATTATTTCAGGCAATAGTTGGGATAATCTTGGTGTTGAGAGAGTTGAAGTTGCGTTAGATGATAGTGACTTTAGAGAAGCATACGGCAAAGAAAACTGGTCCATTGATTGGGACATAGGTGAATTTGAGCTAGGCAGCCACATAATTTCTGCAAGAGCAGTTGATATGACTGGGAGAACTTCGGTGCACAGCATAGCTATTGTTGTAAATGAAAGCGGACATGAATGGGAACCGCAAATCAATGATTTATACCATAAACCAGAGAATCCATTAAACGTCAGCAATGTAGTAGTATACGCAAACGTTACCAGTTCAAGTCCTTTTGACGTTAAAAAAGTTATTTTATATTGTGATGATGGTACCGAGATTAATTCTTACGAAATGTATATGTATGGCGAGAATCCGGTGCAGAGTCGCCACGATGAGGATCCTCTAAAAAATGAATTAAACAACCCCGTATTTGGTTTTGAACTCGGGCAATTTTCAACTGGTAAAACCATAACATACTGGATTGTTGCATATGATGTTGCAAATAATTCTAGACCATCTTGTGAAAAATCTTTCACGATATAGTAAACTCCAAGATTTTATCATCATCGAGTTTGACGTTTATTTCTTGCCGTAGGTGTAGTTGATTTCACGTTGGATTTCACGATAGAGTTTTGCCCCCTCACTCAGGACATCTTTTTCCATCAAAACAGATAATGCTTCTTCACCGATTATCTTCATTAGTTCTCGTACTTCGTTCCTGTGTGTTTTTGCATATTTTACTATGGCATCAATACTTTCCTCGTCGAGCGTTATTTTTACCATTTTATTTCTCCTTAAACTTATAAAACTTAAATCACTGCGTCAAATAATTGTCTATTTATAAACCTTGGTGTATCTCTACACCCCTTAGTTATTTCTCTCACACATTCATTTCAAGTTTTCGCCCCCAATTTGTCAAAAAGTACTATTTGCTTCATTTTTCATCAAGTCAAATAAAAACCTTTTAATAACCGCTTATTTTCTCATGCCGTAACCATGCGTATAGCCGTACTGATAAAAGACAGGTGTAAACCAAAGAATTGTACTATGGAATGCATAAAATTCTGCCCTAGAGTGAGAGCTGGAGATGAAACAGTCATCAAAGGAGAAGATGGAAAGCCAGTCATTTCAGAGGAACTCTGCGTCGGATGTGGAATTTGTGTTCATAAATGTCCATTTGATGCCATAAAAATCATTGGTCTTGCAGAAGAACTTAAGACTGATCTTGTACACCAATTTGGTCAAAATGGATTTAGATTGTTTAGACTTCCCGCCCCAAAAAAAGGAAGTTGTATAGGCGTCCTTGGTCCAAACGGAATCGGGAAAACAACAGCAATTAGGCTTCTATCTGGACAGATGAAACCAAACTTGGGAGATTATGACGATGAGCCTTCATGGGAAGACGTTTTAGAATACTATGCAGGAACAGAGCTTCATGATCATTTTAAGAGTCTGGCAAACAAAGAGATCAAAAGTGTTGTGAAGCCACAATATGTCGATAGACTACCAAAGATAATGAAGGGAAAAATCAGAGATGTACTTAAGAAAGCGGATACTTCGGGGACATTTGACATCGTCGTTGAAAAATTAGGACTAGCTGGCATCCTTGATAAAGATATAGGAAAAGGTACTATTTCTGGTGGCGAACTGCAACTTGTATCAATAGCAGCAGCACTCCTAAAAGACGTTGATATGTATTTTTTTGATGAACCATCTTCCTACCTGGACATTCATCAGCGATTAAAGGTTGCACATATAATCAAAGAAATGTCAGAAGAGAGAAAGGTATTAGTCATAGAACACGACCTGGCAGTTTTGGATTTTCTCTGTGACAACGTACATCTCGTATATGGTGATGAGGGAGCGTATGGTGTTGTAACTCATCCCCGTGGTGTACGTCATGCAATAAACACCTATCTCTCAGGATATCTCAAGGAGGAAAACATTCGATTTGGGGAAAAAATTGAGTTTTTTGCACATCCTCCAAAGAAAAGACAGGATATGAATATACTCATCACGTACGATAATTTAGCAAAATCATTCAAAGAATTCTCCCTGGAAATCGAAAGAGGCTTAATCAGACAAGGCGAAATAATTGGTATTGTTGGCCCTAATGCCATAGGAAAGACAACCTTTGTTAAGATGTTGTCTGGCGTCATAGAACCTTCAAGTGGAAAGATAGAATATGACATAAAGGTAAGCTACAAGCCTCAGTACATATCACCAGATTTCAGTGGGACTGTCAGAGAGTTTTTTGAATGGAAGGCGCAACAGTTGTTCACATCGCCCTTTTTTAAAGCAGAAATATTCAAACCATTGAATCTGAAATATCTTCTTGATAAGCAAATGGATACATTGTCTGGTGGGGAACTACAAAGGGTCGCAATTGCTAATTCTCTTGTCCAGGACGCCGATATCTACCTAATCGATGAACCCTCTGCATATCTAGACAGTGAACAAAGGATGATTACCTCAAGAACTGTTAGAAGAGTAATAGAAAAATCAGGAAAATCTGCTATGATTGTAGATCATGACGTATATTTCATTGACATGATAAGTGACGCTTTGATAGTATTTGACGGAGAACCTGGAAAAAATGGCAAGGGGCGTGGGCCTTTTGGTTTGCATGAAGGTATGAACCGTTTCCTAAAAGACGTAGATATTACATTCCGTAGAGATGAGGAAACACATAGACCAAGGGTAAACAAGCCTGGTTCATATATGGACAGAACACAGAGACAAGATGGGGAATACTATTACAGCATGTGAATACAATAATTGTAAATATTAAATGTACATTTTGATAATCTTGATCGAATGGTTCGTGGGATAGGCAAAATAGAAAAAAAGAAGAAAAAGAAAGGTTTGATGGCTGATAAGGATTACATCACAGAGGCTTATCTTCAGGGCGGAAAGGCAGTGGGGAAAATCTGTAAAAAACGACTGAATAAACAAAAAGAGGAAGAATAACTGATTAGTTCTTTTAGAATTTCTTTTTCATGCTTATACAATGATAATAAATTCGATAATCTTCCAAGAAGCTATTTATAGCGATAAAGGGAGAATATGGTATGGTGAAAAAATCCTATGAATAAATATACACTCTACAAAAATATTATGATCTTATCTATTGTATTAATACTGCTTTTATCGGCATTTATGTACCCCATAGCAGCCAATCCAGGTAATGACCCTGGAAATGATAATGGAAACTCTAACAATAATATGAATTCACCTTCACAGGAACCAAATGGACAAGGATCACAAAATGAAGATCCAGGACATAATAACCAAGATTCAGAATCAGGAGCTGGTAATAAAAACCAAAATCAGGGTGAAAATGGTAATACCAATCAAAACCAAGGAGAAGAAAATCAGAACCAGGAACAAAATCAACAACAGAAACGGAAGGGAGATAGTGATGGTGATGGCATCAATGATGATAAAGAACGATATCACTACCGGAAAATGACAATGACTCAGGAGAAAAATCAAACTATAATCCGATCTGAATGGCAACAGGACAATGAACATGATCTTTTTGAAATCTTTTTTACAACTGAGAATGGACCAAGAATATTATTTGACTATATATCAGGTTCAAACACATCAAATAATGATCTCAGTTTTGAACTATTGTTTAAGAATTTATTTGAATATCAGGATGTAAATAATAATGGAAGATATGATCAAAACGATACAATACTAGGAAAGTATTCTCTAATTAACGCCTCTTTTATCGAAATAAATTATTCACATATAACTTCAGATGATGGGGAACCAATATCTATTATTCAAACCAGTACAACTGATGATATTTTTTCGATTATCCTCTATGTTTCTGGAAATTATTCACAGATACAAAATCAAGTACTATCGCCCTCTGAAATTAAAATTGATTTTATCATAACAAATTTTGAATTCTCTGAAAACAATAGTTATCTCTCATTTGAAACAGAGCTGCAAACCATTCACACTATCGATATGAAATCAGAAACTTTTGATGAAAAACAAGGATATGGCAAAAATGAACAAGAAATTAATATTTCATCAATGCATCATAATGGGTTTTTTTCATGGCTAGAAACCGCAGTCATTGATAATAATACCCATGAAGTAAATGTTACCGTGATTTCATCTATCGAACAAACTCTAACAGATAAGGGAAAAGAGATTTTAAAAACAAATACCATCTATTTCTGCTATCCACAAGGTGAAAGCATTGTTCATGATCCGAAAATAGGTGTTGCAAGTGTTTCCTTTAATGCATTTACCTCAGCATCAATACAAGAGGTGATTTCATCAAATAATATTCTTGTATTTTTTGGGATCTGTATTATCGCTTCACTTATGTTTATTGGAACAGTCATTGTGAGAAAGAGAATGTAAAAAAATAAAACCTTATTACCTTCTTTTTCTATTGTATATATTGAAGGATGAAACCAAGATAAGGTTGTGAAAAATAAATGGAAGCAATGATAATATATGGGTTTTTAACAGTATTTTCAATAGGTTTATTTATTATTTCTTTTCTTAGTTTTTTGAAATCTCATAATAAAAAACTTCTATTAGTCACAGGAGTATTTTTCCTTTTTATAATAAAAGGATTACTTCTTAGCATAAGTCTATTTATTGAAATACCAACAGAAATAATATCAATCCAAATCCTTAGTATCTTTGACCTAATGGTTCTTTTATTACTTTTTATGGCGACTCTTAAAAAATAGAGGTAACATAATATATGGAAGATGTTCTCGAACTTGACACTCGGAGAAAAATCAATGATTTAATCCATAAAAATCCAGGATTGCATTTGAGTAAGATAGCTGAATTACTAAAAATGAGAACATCACATGTAGAATATCATCTTATTTATCTTGAAAAACATGATTTGATAACATCTGAAAAAGAGAAAGGTTACAAACGATTTTATATCAGAGGGCAAATTGGATTAAAAGATAAACAATATCTATTTATTCTCAGACAGGAGAAAGTTCTTGAAATCGTACTTTTTCTTATAAAGAATGGATCTTCACAACATAAAGAAATATTAGAACATATCAATGTATCTGCTTCTACACTTTCATATCATCTTAACAAAATGGTAAAAAAGGATATCCTTATTGTTGACAAATATGGAGATAATAAGGGCTATTCTATCAAAAATCAAGAAGAGATTATTAAGTTATTGATTCAATACAAGCCTTATAATTTATTTGAAGGTTTCGGAGATATTTGGACTGACCTATCAATATAAATCTCAAGGACATACAATTCATTAATTTAAGGAGAAATTATTATGAATCATAGTATTTTCCCTAGATCATTTAAGCGTATTTTAATTAACTGAAATGGTAATAAAGGATATTGGTAAAAACATGTTTATTCGAAAATTTTCCAAAAATTCGATAATCTTCCAAGAATATATTTAAATTATAAATACCATAAATGACAATCAGGAGATATTGATGAAAGGAAAAATAATAACAATATTGATGAGCTTCCTGATATTAATAATGATATTTTCTGGAAGCTCAATAGCAAGTGGCAACGACAATGGTGAAGAAAATGGAAATACTGGACCGGCACCTAATTCCGGTGATGGAATACCTGATGGCAGTGGATTTGATTCACCCAATGGATCAAATGAAGATGGTAGTTCAGGGAATGGACATGATGGCCCCGCACCTAATTCCGGTGATGGAATACCTGATGGCCCTGGGTGGTAATTCACCAAACTTATTAAATAATCTACAATCATAAAAAGTTCATACCTTAAATAACAATTAAAACGATAATTTCAAAAAACCTTTAAGTATTGGCAATAAATAAAAAAAAATCAATCAGGAGATACAATAATGAATAAGATAGGATTTCTAATAACGGCTTTAATAATAATTGGTGCAACATTTTTTGCTGGATGTATTAATACTGAGAAAGGTACATTGTTATTGAAAATAACAGATGCGCCTGGTGATTTGAATATCTCTGAAGCTCTTGTAACTATCTCATCTATTGAAGTACATATTGCTGCAGGCGGTAATAATAGTTCTGCTGAATGGGTTACTGTTATAAATGAATCACAGCAATTTGATTTGATTCTTCTTGAAAATGTAACAGATATTATTGGCAGTGAGATTCTTGAAGCGGGTATCTATACGCAAATAAGGTTGAACGTAGATGAAGCATTAGTTACAATTGATGGGGTTCAATATGATTTGGAAATTCCATCAAAAACAGTGAAGCTAGTTCACCAATTCATTATCGCTCCGGATACTACCACAACATTGATACTTGATTTTGATGTTCAGGAATCAGTTCATAAAACAGGTAGTGACAAGTATATAATGCATCCAACGATAAAAGTAATTCAGGAATAATATCTATTCTTTTTTATTTTTTTCTTTATAAACATCCTCAGAAGGTAAAAATACCTATGGTGAAATTTCGTATTTTCGTCAAAAAATGCATGGTATCTCTGTCATGGAAACGTTGAAGTTTATCATGTGATCTATGCACATTCTTTACGGATAATGAAAACCTCAATCTGACATCCCATCCAATGATGGGAAGATAGATGGATGTTTAAATAGGACGTTGTATGTCCTACTTTAATTGAGTGAAAAATCTAATGTGACAAAGTCAATTTAAATATAATAGTAGTGAGCCACTACGATAACAGAAGTCATATGCAAGTAGAAAACTTTGTCTATTCTCCAATCAAAAGATGATAAGGGAAAAATCACAAGGATTAAATCACATATATTATATTCTGTAAAGCAATGCCACGATCGGGGAGGTTAAGAAGTTTCATTAGGGAGTATAAAGAGTCGCCAAGATTTGAAAAACTATCATTTATACTTCCTTTCCTCATACTCATTGTAGAAGGTGTACTTCTTGCACATGCACTTACCATAGACGTACCTGACATAATGGTCGTTGAGCTAACAACAATTCTACTGGTCATATCACTTGTAGAAATAATTTTTGTGGCTGGGGAAATACATGACCACTATCAAAGAAGTAATTTTGACAAGATACTTACCATTAAACTGGATGATTTCATACTGCAAAGCAAAAAGAATAACGTAAAAAGAATAGTAGAAGATTTTATTGAATTATATCCTAAATATAAAAACCATAGAAGTGAGATATACCACACAAGTTGTCAAATTATGGAAACGCATAAAGAAGAACTTATAGAAAGAGAGTTAACCAACAGACTGAAAGTATTCATAAATAAGACGAAAGAAACAAACGTCGACGATATACTTGGAACATTCATAAAAAAATATCCAAGTTACAAAAAATATAGATCTGAAATATATCAAAAAACCTGTCAGATTCTTGAGAAAACTAGGAAGTAAAAATACCAATTGAATCTCATATTGATTCTCGTTTCTTCCATGCTGCCAGAATAATATCTTTTAGTTCCTCGTCACCTTTTGCGATTAGCCATTCAGTCTCAAAGTCAGTTCCTTCAGCAATCTGAACAATCCACATAAGCGAATGCAGATAGAAATTTTTTTGATTGGGGGATGCAACAATTACAAAAAATGCATGTATTGGACCAACATCATCGGAAAGAATAATGCCTTTTTTACTTCTCACAAGTAGCATTTCAAATTTGTCACGCCCCTTAATAATGTGAGAAACGATAGCGATGCCTGGATGAATAACAACATTGGAATCCTTTTCTCGCTTCATTATTAGCCCATATAATTTCTCCTCATTGGTATCTAATCGGCTGGCTAATTTTTCTGCAATTATCCGTGCAAGCTCATCGGGGGGCAAGTATTTGTAAAGATCAATAACCTCACATTTTTTAATGAGATTTTCAAACCGCTGCTCCTCCAAATCATCTCTTTCTATTATGATTTCCCTTAATTCCTCATCTACCATATACCCAGTTGATTTTTCCCCCGTAATTCTCTCGATTAGATGGAGTAGAGTATATTCACGCCATATCTTATCACGAGCGAAAAACCAATACCATAAAAATCCAAAAAGTATAAAGCCCCCTACAAGAAGAAGTGGAATAAGACCCATTTCAATAAGAAGAAATACCAGTCCAACGGCCCCTGCAAGTTGAACCCATGGATAAAACGGGGAACGGAACTTGGGGCGATAATTTCGTATCTTGCTTTCACGCATGATAATAAGTGAAAATATTACAAATAGGAACAGCAATATTTTCAAAGTCGATGCAGTCTTCACAAGATCCTCAAGATCTAAAAATAAAATCACTAAAATCATGAACACTGAGGTAAATAGTATTGAAAATGTTGGAGTTCCCCTCTTCGACACCTTCGCAAAAGAACTTGGAAGAAGTCTGTCCTTACCCATAGCCATTGGATCACGAGACGCTGCAAGAAGACCAGCATTGGCAGTTGAAATAAACGCTAAAATTGCAGCTATGGCCATAATTGCGATACCGATCTCGCCAAGAAACGTACCAGCACCAAGAGAAATTGGTGTAAGTGATCCCTCTAAAAGGATGGGTTCTACAATTCCTATTGTTACGAAAATAACTAAGAGATACAAAAGTGAGATAATCCCCCATGAAAGAAACATCCCAAGAGGGATATTTCGTCCTGGTCTTTTGCATTCTTCTGCTACACTACAAATCTTAGTTAAACCACCAAATGAAATAAAGATTAGACCGGCAGTCGAAAATATTGAGTTAAATCCATGTGGTGCAAAATTGTCAAAATTAGATGGATTAATAAAGAAGAATCCCGCAACAATATAAAAAACAAGGAGAGAAAGAAGTCCAAGAACCAATAATATCTGTGTCTTCCCGGTATGCTTTGCTCCACGAATATTTATAGCAGTAAATACTATGCAAAAGAAGACGGCGACAAGTTTTGTCTGCAGCTCTGTAAAACCTGGACTAAGAAGTGTCGCAAATACGCCGATACCCACAAGTGCAAAAGCACTTTTAAATGCTAGAGAGAACCATGCGGCAAAGCCGCCAATGGTTCCCATCATTGGCCCCATACTTCTATCAATGAAGAAATAGGTT